>ENA-UOJL01000151-UOJL01000151.1-human-gut-metagenome-genome-assembly--contig:-P47-NODE-151-length-111532-cov-103.318819_pt1 | contig 111532 bp, 81 predicted proteins | sample MGYA00242347_ERZ723894 | MGnify/ENA metagenome assembly ERZ723894
AAAGACGGGGCGTGGGGGAACGGATGACGGATCAGCACGCGGGCATAGTGTGCAGAAGTCACCGACCCAATCGCGCGGAAGGGTCAAGGGAGGGGACTTCGTCCCGTTTCATTCTCCCTTGCAGGGTGCAGGGACAGCGTCCCTGCTGGGGTCAAGGGGCAAAGCCCCTTGGGTCTCTTTCCCCCGTAAATCCGAACAAAAGACGAGAAAATCAGAAAAACATGTGGAAATGCGGCGCGAATTATGATATAATAGGAATGCTTGCCCCTGAAAAAGGGGAAAAACGAGGAATCAAGGGAGGAAATTGATTCAATGGCTACTTCTAAGAACACAAGCGCGCTTGATCGGCGCTTTGGCTACACCGCCAAGGGAAGCTCGTTCAAGACAGAGTGCTTGGCGGGTCTGACGACCTTCTTTGCCATGGCGTATATCCTGATGGTCAATGCGGGCATGTTCTCCAGCATCCCCGGCGTGACTTACGGTGCGATTTACATTGCGACTGCCATTTCCGCCGTCATCGGCACGGTGGCGATTGGCCTGCTGGCAAACCTGCCGCTCGCGCAGGCGTCCGGCATGGGTCTGAATGCGTACTTTGTTTACACGGTCGTGCTGGGGCTGGGCTTCAGCTATGCCAATGCCCTCGTGCTGGTGCTTTTTGACGGTATTCTGTTCATCCTCCTGACCGTCACGGGTCTGCGCAAGCTCATCTTCCAAGCGATTCCGCAGGCGGTTCGCGTCGCGATTCCGGCGGGCATCGGTCTGTTTATCGCGTTCCTTGGCTTGCAGAATGCGGGCATCATCATTCCGAGCGAATCCACCGGCGTCACGCTGGCGTCCTTCAACCTGCTCGCACATGGCTGGAATGCAGGCGTTATGGCAATGATTGTGACCATCGTTGCGCTGCTGGCGATTGCCATCATGAGCCACCGCAACGTGAAAGGCTCCGTCCTGCTGGGCATTGTCGGCGGCACGGTGCTGTACTATGTGCTGGGTTTCCTGACGATTCCGAACTTCGGCGCGGACATCACGATGTCCAGCCCCTTCGCGGCGTTCAACGAATTCTTCTCCGGCGCGTTCGGCAAGGTCTTCACCGAGGGCTTCAACTTCGCGCCCTATGTTGAGGCGCATGGCGTGGCGAACACCATCCTCACCATTGCGACAACCGCGCTGGCGTTCTGCATGGTGGATATGTTTGACACCATCGGCACGCTGTATGGCGCTTGCGCGCGCGGCAACATGCTGACCAAGGACGGCGAAGTGCCGAACATGGACAAGGCGATGCTGGCGGATGCGATTGCGACCACCACGGGTGCAATCTGCGGCACGTCCACGGTGACGACGTTCGTCGAATCCTCCTCTGGCGTGGCGGAGGGCGGCCGTACGGGTCTGTCCTCGATGGTGACGGCGCTGATGTTCCTTGTCGCCATGTTCCTCAGCCCGGTGGCGCAGCTTGTTCCCGGCTGCGCGACGGCGGCGGCGCTGATTTACGTCGGCGTGCTGATGATGAACTGCGTCAAGGACATTAAGTGGCTGGACGCGACGGAAGCTGTTCCGGCGTTCCTGACGCTGGCGATTATGCCCTTCGCGTACAACATTTCCTATGGCATTTGCTTCGGCCTGCTGTCCTATGTGGTGATTAACCTCTGCACGGGCAAGGCGAAGAACATCAAGGCCGGTACTTGGGTGATTACGGCGCTGTTTGTGGCGATGCTGCTGCTGACGCACTAATTGACAATCAGAAAGACCGCTGCATGAGATGTGCAGCGGTCTTTTTGCGTCTTGGTTTTTATGCAGACTGCGCGGTGTCCCCAATCAACACGCGGGCACTGCATGAGCGTGTCACCAACTCAATCGCGCGAAAGGGTCAAGGGACGAAGTCCCTTGTGGGGTCAAGGGGCAAAGCCCCTTGGGGACCCCCAATCAACACGCGGGCACAGCCTGAAAGTGTCACCAACTCAATCGCGCGGAAGGGTCAAGGGAGGAACTCCCTTGCAGGGTGCAGGGACAGCGTCCCTGCTGGGGTCAAGGGGCAATGCCCCTTGGGTCTCCCCCTCTCACAGCTTCCCTTCGCGGTAGCGTGCTTCGGCTTCTGCCATGATTTTCTCGGTTGCGGAAACGCCGCAGCGGGATGCACCGGCGGCGCGGGCGGCGAGCACGGTGTCCAAATCGCGGATGCCGCCGGAACCCTTCACGCGCACATGGTCGGAAACGGACGCGCGCATCAGCTTCAGGTCGTCGATGGTGCAGCCCTTTGTGCCGTAGCCTGTGGACGTTTTGACGAAATCAGCACCCGCCGCTTCCGAAAGTTCACAGCAGCGCTTCTTCTGCGCGTCCGTCAGGTAGCAGGTTTCCAGAATCACCTTGACAATCGCGTTCCGGCTGTGCGCAAGGTCGCAAATCTGCTTGATTTCACCCTGCACATACGCTTCGTTGCCGCGAATCATTTCGCCGATGTTGATGACCATGTCCAGCTCTTCGCAGCCCTGATCCAGCGCCAGACGCGCTTCGTCCACCTTAATCTGCGTGGCGTGTGCGCCGTGCGGGAAGCCGATGACGGTGCAGACCTTGACGTCGCTGCCGCGCAGCATTTCCGCCAAAATCGGCACATCGCAGGGACGTGCGCAGACGGACGCAGTGTCGTACTTGAGTGCCAGCTCGCAGCCGCGGCGGATATCATCCTCCGTCAGGAAAGGCTGGAGCGTGCTGTGGTCGAGCATACGGGCAATATCATGGGGGGTCAAAGACATAAGTTGTGCCTCCTTTGTGACCTTTCGCATCATCGGAAAGGTGCATAGTTTATTTATTCGCCATTCACCGCTTGACTTCCTGCTTTTTGGGCGGTATAGTGTTGATAAAGACTTTCATTCCCACGAAAAAGGAGGAATTATCCATGCCGAATCCCTATCTGCCGCTGTGGGAGTACATTCCAGACGGCGAACCGCGCGTGTTTGGCAACCGCGTGTACGTCTACGGCTCGCATGACCGAGTCGGGCACGACCAATTCTGCGATTATGTGCTGAAGTGCTGGTCCGCGCCTGTGGACGATCTCAATCACTGGACAGATCACGGCGTTATTTTCCGCACGCGCGACACGTTCGACCATCCCGCCGACACCGACTGGACGAAGGAACACAACGAGCTGTATGCCCCGGACGTGGTGGAGAAGGACGGAAAGTATTATCTTTTCGCCTACATCATCGGCGCGAAGGGGTGCGTCGCTGTGTCCGACCGTCCCGAAGGCCCGTTCACGCTGCTGGGGCGCTACAAGTATACGATTCCGGATTCTGTGTGCGTCAACGGCTGGTTCATCGACCCCGGTGTGCTGGTGGATGATGACGGGCAGGTGTATATCGCGTGCGGCTTCGAGCGCTCGTTCATCGCGAAGATTGACGCGCAGGATATGACGCATGTGCTGGATGACACCTATCTGGAGCACATCATCCCCTGCGAAGTGACGGAAAACGGCGGATTCACCGATCCCGATTCCCGCTTCTATGAGGCGGCGTCGCTGCGTAAAATCGGGAATACCTACTACTTCATTTATTCCCCCAAGCGCGGCAGCCGCCTTGCCTACGCCACGTCCGACAAGCCGATGGGACCCTACACCTACCGCGGCTACATCGTCGATAACGGCGTGGATTACCCGGCAGGCAACAACCACGGGTCTATCTGCCGCATCGGGAATCAGTGGTACATCTTCTATCACCGCATGACGAATGGTTCGGTGATGAGCCGCCGCGCGTGCGTGGAAAAAATCGAGATTCTGCCGGACGGCACGATTCCGCCGGTGGAGATGACGTCGCTGGGCTTTTCGGATGCGCTGAATCCATATGAGGAGACGCCCGCGGAACTGGCGTGTGTGCTGAAGGGCGGCGCGCTGATTGCCGAGCGGACGCCGTTTGAGCGCGTCATCACGAACATCCAGGACGGCTGCCTCATGGGCTACAAGTATTTCGACTTCGGCGCGGATTACGGCAGCAAGACGATGCAGCTTTTCGCGGATGTGATGGGCTTCGGCTGCGCGTGCGACGTGCATGTGCGTTTGGACGCGGAGGATGGCGAGGAAATCGGCTGCTTCCACGTTGGGCGCGGCGCGGAGTGCATCAAGACGCGCGTGAAGGCGGTCACGGGGCGGCACGCGCTCTACTTCGCCGTCACGACGCACTATGCCGGCTGGACGGGCGACTTCTTCGCCGGCCGCTGCCTGATGGAGTTCAAAAAGTTCGTGTTCATGAAGTAACCAGAGGCGCTGCCTCTGGACTCCGGCAGGGACGCTGTCCCTGCACCCTGCAAGGGAGTTCCTCCCTTGACCCTTTCGCGCGATTGAGTTGGTGACAACTGCATACAACTTCCGCGTGTTTATCCAAATACAATGACAGCCCTCCCTGCCGTGTGACAGAGAGGGCTGTTTGTGGCTTATTGTGCGTCGTCGTGCGGTTCGCCGCCAACCGGGATGGCATCATCCGACAGTTCGGGCTTGTCCGCTTCGGCGGGTTCGGTTTCCTTCGGCGCTTCCGGTTCGTTCACGGGTTCGGGGTCAGCCGGGGCTTCGGGGGCTTCCGGCGTTTCAGGCGCTTCCGCAGTCGGCGCGTCAGCCGCTTCGGGCGTTTCCTTGCCCCAAATTTCCTGATAGTCCATTTCTTCCAGCTGATGGCGCAGTTCCGCACGCTGTTCCGGTGTCAGCTTCGAGATGTCGATCTCGCCGCGCTTCATCAGCCCGTCGCAGAACTCCTGAAGCCGACGCTTAATGTCGTCCGCCGTGTCCTGACTGTTCCGGACAGTCTCCTGCCCTTTCTCCACCAGCGAGCGCGCCAGATCGCCGCCCTTTTCCACCAGAGACGCTGCCGCGCCGATTCCGCCGTACATGACGTTTTTCACAAATTTCTCCAGATCAGGCATGTTCGTCACTCCTTTCGTTCCACCTGACATGCTCAGTATACCCCATTTTTCCTTTGAATCGCAAGGGAAACAGATTAGAATTTGCTAAAAAATACATGATGATGGTTACAACCGCAGCATGGCCGCTTCCACGAGCGTCTCCGCCCTCGTGTCGGGCGCGGAAAACCACCGCTGCCGATTTTCAGGCATCATTTGCTGCAGCGGCTTTTCTGCCCCGTCCGCCACGACAAAAATCGCCAGCTGCTCCCGTGCCTGCACTTGCATCAGCGCGTCGCAGAACGCCGGGCATGCCAGCATTTCCGGTTCAATCCGGTCGATGAGGATAGGCGTGCGCGTGCTGAACGTTCCGCACAGCCCCGGCGCGGCGATTTCCTCCATTACTTGCGGCAGAAGCAGCCAGTCTTTTTCCGTCAGCCGGACGCGGCACAGCACGTCGTTCAGCCGCGGCTTTGGCGGCGGAAGCAGCAGGTGCAGCGCTTCGCCGCGCAGGCTGCCGCCAACGCGCACGGGGGTCAACCGGAAGCCGGAAAACGGCACATTCAGCGCGTTCATAAGCTGCGCGGCGCTTGCCGAAGCACCGTCTCCTGTCAGGTACAGCTGCTGCATCGGACGATTCCTCCATCATGGTCTTTTCGGGCACTAATTGACGAATTTTCTCCATGCTTTATTGTACCCGTTCGCATTCGTTTTGTCAAGCAGTGCATTTTTCCGCCGTATTTTCCGCGTGGGCAAAAAAACCGGAAAAGTACGGAAATACAAGGCTTTCAGCAGGATTTCCGCCTTTCAAAGTCGAATATCTTCCCTGTGCGTTTTCAAGCGATGGAGAATTGTAAATAATCCGCCTGTTTGCTTGACACCGCCCTCGATTTGTAATACAATGTTAACAAACCATCTTTGCGCCTTGGCGCACGAACTTTGAGGTGAACCATTGATGAAGCACAGCTGGCATTGGATGCGGACTCTCCTGACGCTGACCCTCGTGCTGACGCTCTGCGGGCTGACTCCCGCCGCCGTCCCCAACGTGGGTTATGCGGAATCTGCTGCGGAAGGAACGACCGCCGCCGCCGCGTACGGCATGGCAACGGCGGATGATGTTATCGTCCGCAAGCAGCCGTCCACGAGCGCGAACTACTGGTTCCGCATCAATACGGGATTCGTCTGCGAAATCCTTGATACCGTCGTTCGCGGCAACACAACGTGGTATAAGGTCAACAGCACGCATCCGACCCCCAATGGGCGCACCTACATCGGCTATGTGCGCGCGTCGTTCTTCCGCCCGCTGACGGCGGAGGAAACAGAGGCGTACCTTGCCAGCGGCCGCGTGAATGTGACGGCGACCCCTGCCCCCGCGCAGACACCCGCGCTCACGCTTCAGCCTTCGGCGGATGATGCCCTTGTGACCGCCACGCCTGCCAGCGGCAGCGATTTTCCGTTTGATACCAGCATCATGGGCGGTACAACGTCGACCCCGCTTGTCTCGATGATTACGCCCACCCCGACGACCTCTCAAGTCACTTACGGTACGGGTGAAATCACCGCCAGCGGCACGAACTTCCGCGTTGCGCCAAGCCTGAGCGCTGGGGTCATTGGCAAGCTGAACAGCGGTACAGTGGTGACGCTGCTTACCATTCCGGATACAATTGACGAAAATCACTGGTATCAGATTCGCTACAACGGACAGGAAGGCTATATCCAGTCCAACTTTATCCGCGTGCTGACCGCGGCGGTGACGGCGACACCTCGGCCTTCCGTCTACGGCACGGCGAAGCTGCTGTATGACTCCGCGAACCTGCGCGACGCGCCCAACGGCACGACCCGCGCGCTCTGGCAGGGCAAGGGCTCGACGCTCTCCGTTGCTGGGATTTCGCAGGATAAGGGCGGCTTCACCTGGTATCCGGTGTATTACGGCACGGACAACACAGTCTATTATGTCCGCTCGGACGTGGTGGAATACATGGCGGGCAGCGGCGTCATCAACACGCCCACGCCTACGCCGGCATCCGGCAGCGCTTACGGCTACGTCATCACCACGGCGGCAGGCGTCAACCTGCGCCTGAGCGCGGGCGGGGAAGTCATCGTGCAGGTTCCGCGCAATGTTGTGCTGACCTGCATCGGCGCGCCTGTCCAGACCTCTGGCAGCAGTTATCTGTGGTATTACGTCCGCTACAACAATCTGGCGGGATACATCCGCGGCGACTTCGTGCGCGTGTGCGACCAGAACGGCAATCCGCTGGGCGAAGCGACCGCTGCGCCTTCCGTTACCGCGACTCCTGTGGTCTATTCCGGCTATGTCAAGCTGACGAAAACCGGTGTCAACCTGCGTGTTTCCCCCGCGGGCAGGTCGCAGGGACAGTATGACATCGGGCTAATTCTCCCCATTGCGGGCGCGACGGTGTCCTCCGGGCGCTACCAGTGGTTCTGCGTCCGCACGCCCGACGGCAAGACCGGCTATGTGCGCTCCGACTGCGCCGTACCGTGCGACCTGAACGGCAATCAGATGACGGTCACGCCGACGCCCACGCCGACCACGACCACGAGCATCAGCACCTACGGCTATATTCAGATTACCAAGCCCAGCACGAATCTGCGCCGCACCATCGGCGGTGAAACCATCCACCAGCTGGCGAACGAGTCTGTCTGGCCGCTGATTGGCACAGTTATCACCACGAATGGTGTGACGTGGTATCCCGTCTCAGCGGACGGTTACACGGGCTTCGTGCGCGGCGACTGCGCCTACAAGCTCTCCGCCACACAGGAAGCCAGTTACCTCGCGGGCAAGGGCATCCCGAAGGAAACGCCCGCGCCTACGGGCAGCATTCAGCAGACCAATTATGTTCAGACGACGCTGGATTACGTCAACCTCCGCCAGACGGCCAGCCGCGACAGCAAGTCCGTCGCGAAGGTGCGCACGGGCACGGTGCTGGCGTTCAACGCCACGACCACGGCGGGCACGTCCACTTGGTACCGCGTTGTCTACAACTCCACGGAAGTGTGGGTGCTGGGCAGCTGCGTCAAGGTGATGACGCAGGCGGAATATCAGGAATGGCTGAACAAGAACCCCGGCGCGGCAACGCCTCAGCCTGACGCGGCGAAGGGCTATATCGTTACCACGCGCGACGGCGTGAACATCCGCGCCACCGCGAACGGCAGCAGCATTCTCACCCGCGTGAAGAAGGGAACGGTGCTCCCGTACTATACCGAGAATATCAAGGCGGGCAGCTATACATGGTATCTCATCCGTCTGAGCAATGGCACGGAAGGCTACATCCGCTCCGATATGGTAAGCAAGAGCAACAATAACGGCGGCGCCCTGCCGACCGCGACGCCCGCGCCCACCGGCAGTCCCACCACGAAGCCGAGCGCAACCTACATCACCCTGCGCCTTGGCTCGACAGGCGACGCTGTAACCCGCCTTGTGCAGGAACTCATCAACCAGGGTTACTACACCGGCAGCGTCACGAACGTGTACACCTCCGCGGTTCAGGCGGCGGTTCGCGCCTTCCAGAGCGCCAAGGGCTTGACGGTGGATGGCATTGCGGGCAAGCAGACGCAGCACGCGCTGTTCGGCACAGTTGAACCCGGCGCGGACGACTACACCGATTACACCTTCCAGTTCTACCCGGCAGAGAAGATTGACTGGTACACAGGCGGTATCCAGCAGCTGTGGGCAAAGGGCGCCAGCTACAAGATTTACGACGTGCGAACCGGCATCGTTTGGTGGGCGCGCCGCTGGGCGGGTTACAGCCACGCGGACATTGAGCCCGTGACTGCCGCCGACACTGCGCGCCTGTGCCAGATTTACGGCGTGAACAACGCGCAGGAAATCTGGGATAAGAACCTGTGGCAGCGCCGTCCCTGCCTGATTACCATTGGCAACAGGACGTTCGCGTGCTCCTTGTTCGGTATGCCGCACAACCCCGACGGCGACACCATCCCGGACAACAACATGACGGGTCAGATTTGTATGCACTTCACGAATTCGAAGGGTCACGAATCCGGCAAGGTGGACACCTACCATCAGCAAGCCATTGAGTACGCATGGCAGAACTGCCCGGCAGGACACAAGTGACAAGGGGCGGCGCTGATTGACCTGCCCGCGCAATTTGCAGCGGCAGCGGAAGCGCAGGAAGCCATCCCAAAAGAAAAATGCGCCCGACGAGTGGAGGAACAATAGTCCTCCATCCGCCGGGCGTTTTGTTATACCACGGCCATACCCTTTTCTTCCGTCAGGCGAAGAATCGCGCCGTCAATGCACTGCCCAATCTGCGTGCAAAGCCCAACTTGCAGCGCTTCGTCCTCTGCCAGCGCATCCCGAATTGTCTGCGCCATCTTTTTCTGATTGCTGTCGCTGAGCAGCCGCTGTTCATTCGCCGTTTTCCGCAGAAGTTTGGGGATGTTCATCTGCCGCATCAGCGGACGGGTCAGCTTGTCCAGCGCAGGACGGCTGACGAACATGGCGATCAGCCCAATTGCCGCGCCGATGACCAGCCCCACCGGGCCGGACGCAATCAGCGCGATCCCGCCGCCGCCGCAGAGGTTCGCCGCCATCATCGCGACGATAATATCCAGCAGCACTTCCATCAGCGGCATTTCCGGCATCGGCAGATTGTCCCGCATCGGCAAAGTGCTCGTTGTCACCATGGCTTGGCGAATCTGCAAGCGCTGCACATCCACGCCATACTGCTCGCAAAGGCGGTTGAGGTCACGCTGCACGTCCATCAGAATGTTGTCCAGCCACGGCGAGACCACTTCTGACAGCGCTGCGCTCCATTCCGGTGACATCAGCAGCGATTCCGCCCGCTTCTGGCACGCATCTTCCATGTTGCCCAGTGTTGCCGTTTCGCCCTGCCGCCACTTTCGGTATTCCGGCACGAGCACGCTGTCCGTCAGTTGACGCGCCATTGCGGCGGAAAGCTGCTCTGTCAGCGCGGGCATAGCGGACTGCACCTTCTGCTCCACCGCATCGCTTTCTACATATGCCGCGGCATCCGCCTTCAGCCGCCTGACCATTTCGTCCACATGCCCCGCGTACGCCAATCCGCGCGCAATGTCAAATTCCGGCGTGGCGGAAACGTGCAGCACGCTGTCCGGGAATGTCTCACGGCAAAGCTGCTGGAAGAACGTCATCCGCGACGCGCCGCCTGTCAGCAGCACGACCTTCGGCGGACGCTGCGCCGTCATTTGCTGCGCCATCAGCAGACAGTTCATCATCCGGCTGCGGAAGGATTCACCCTCCAATAGCGGTGACGGGCGCTCGCACAGTTCCTCGACGATGGCGGCGCTGATGGTGAGGTTCAGCACATGCCGCCCTTCGCAGAAAATCGTCTCGCGCCTCGTCAGCTCTTCGCCTGTGCCGAGCGTGAAGAACTGCTCCTTGAGCCGCCGCGCGGACAGCATCATCCGGCTCTTCCACGCGCTTTTTTCGCGCAGGATTTCCCGCACAAGTTCCGCTTCCTCTGCGCACAGCGCGTCTACCGCCTGCTCCAGCAGCAGCTCATCCAGCATACCGCCGCCCAGCTGCACGCCCATTGTGCTGACGGCATACTCCCGGCCGTCGCAGACATACGCTAAATCCATGGTGGAGGAGCCGAGGTCAATCACCAGCGCGCAGTCCATCAGCGCCCGGCGGAGCGTTTCGTCCTCTTCCGCTGTCGACGCGGACAGGAATGCCGCCCGCGATTCGGGCACGATGCGCACATTGGGCAGCCCCGCCGCCATCAACAGGGACGCATAGCGCGTGCGGTCGCTGTCCGCCCAATCCGCCGGACAGCCCACAATGAAACTGACGTCTTCCGTCTCCATGATATGGCGGACGACGCTGTGGTCTTGCAGGGCGGTCAGGACGCCTTTTGCGAAGGCGGCGACGGTCTGGTTGACGAAATCGCTGTTGGTGCGGAAGTTGCGCTTGAAGCAGACGCGGAGGTCTTCAGCTTGGGGGTTGTCGCTGGCAAGTGCGCCAACGACGGGATGACCGTCATAGCGGGCGAGGGCCGTGATGAAGCTGTTGCGCCCGTGGACGGGGAGGATAACGGGAGCGATGTGCTGGTCGGAATAGAGGGCGACACAGCTTTCGCCGTCACCAAGGTCAAAGCCAAAATAACGCATAATTCACCTCACTGGGATAGGAATAAGAGAATAAACACGCGGAAGAACTATGGTAGAGATGCCAACTCAATCGCGCGGAGGGGTCAAGGGGGGATCCCCCTTGCAGGGTCAAGGGGCAGCGCCCCAACCGTTCCACGGGCGACCAATTCAAAGGGAAAAGCCAACAAAGGTGCAGGCAGCGAAGCGTCCCTGCCAGTAACTTTGCGCTTCCTCAGAAGCGCCCCCCAAGCTGCTCTACTCACCACTTGCCCATTGGCGCGACCACGCTGCTGGTCTTGTAGACATGGCATGTCTTTTCTGCAAGCAGAGGATTTCGCCTCTGCGGAGGCGACAAGGGGGCTTTGCGGTCGCCCCCTTGACCCCTTCGCAATGCACACCCATGTTTCTTGATTTTGATTGTTGCAGGGGGATTCGCGCCTGTGGGCGCGACAAGGGGGCAGCGACGGCGTTACCCCTTCCTTAAATACAGTCCCCTCTGCTGCACAATCCCGTCCGCCTTCTGCACAATCGCGGGGCGGCGCTGCTGGGTGATGTCCGCGTCCATCACGTCGTAAAACATCGCCGTTTCCGGCGTGTAGTCCACCGCTTCGCAGCCGACCGCATTCAACAGGCGCTTTGCATTCGACAGCGGCCACGAGAGCGCTTTTCCCTGATTTGCGTCGCCGTCCAGCCGGGCGTCCTGTGCCATTTCGTACAGCGAGGCATATAGCTCTGCTGCCGTTTCCGCGCCTGTGCTGATGATGGTAACGGATTCCTGCGCGAAAAGCGCTTCGATGGTCTGCGCGTCCAAAGCGATTCGCCCTTCCACTTCCACCAAACGGCGGCGGAACTCAGTCTCATCCGCCACTGCAACAGGCTTGGGAGGCTTGCGGCGCATGGCGCTCACAATGCTCCCGATGGCGGCGCAGAGCGATACCGACTGCGCAACGATGCACAGCGCGAATCGCCCCATCCAGCCGCTGTTTTCCGGCGTCACGCAGTTGGGCAGCGTCAGCCAGAGCGCCAGCGCACCCAGATTCAGCACCGCGGCGGCGAGCGGGAAAATCAGCGGCTTCCAGTCCCGCTTTTGGGTGGCGGGGATTTCAGCGCGTACCAGTGTCATGGATTGCAGCGCGGCGGCTTCCCGCGCATAGAGAAGATGCAGCAGCTGCCGGCGCGCAGGGTCGGTTTCGCTGGTCAGGCGCGCCTGCTCCGCGGTTTGCAGTTGCTGTACAGCTGCTTGCAGCATTTCTTCGGTCGATTTCATGTCGATTTTCTGCCTTTCGGGGGATGCTCTCCCCAATACAAGGGTACTGCATCTGACTTTCTTTGTCAAGTGCGGCGAAAAAAACAAGGATTTTCGGGATTTTTGCAGAATATTTCATTCGGTATGCTCTGAAAGGGCTTCCATGCGTAGAGAGAATGAGAAAGGCAGGGCAAATCCTATGGCGATGAGCGCCGAAGAAAGACAGCAAATGCTCCTGACGCAGCCGGTGGAGAAGATTATCCCGAAAATGGCGCTTCCCACCATCTGCTCAATGCTGATTACCTCCATTTATAATATGGCGGACACCTATTTCGTCAGCCAAATTGGCACGGCGGAAGCCACCGCAAGCGGCACATCCGCCTCCGCCGCCGTCGGCATTGTCTTTTCCGTGATGGCGATGATTCAGGCGCTGGCGTTCATGTTCGGCATGGGCAGCGGCACGAACGTCAGCCACCTGCTGGGCATGGGCAAGCGCAAGGAGGCGGAAGTGTACAGCGCGGTCGGCTTTTTTTCCGCAGTGGCGGCGGGCGTGCTGATTGCGGTGCTGGGCAATGTGTTCAATGAACCGCTGATGCGCCTGCTTGGCGCGACGGAGACCGCTATGCCGTATGCGCTGGACTACGCGCGGTATATTTTCCTCGCCGCGCCGTTCATGATGGGGTCGTTGTCAATGAACAACCTCCTGCGCTTTCAAGGCTTAGCAACGTATGGCATGGTCGGCATCATTTCCGGCGGCTTGCTGAATATGCTCCTTGACCCGCTGCTGATTTTCGTGTTCAACATGGGCATTGCGGGCGCATCGATTGCGACGGCAATTTCGCAGCTGACGAGCTTTGTCATCCTGCTGGTGATGTGCAGCACGCACGCCGACGCCATCACGATTCATCCGCGCAACTACCGCCCAACGAAGCAGATGTACGCCAAAATCCTGAACAACGGTCTGCCGTCGCTGGGGCGGCAGGGCATCATGAGCGTGTCGACGTCGCTGCTCAACAATGCCGCGGCGGTCTATGGAGACCCTGCGATTGCGGCGTTCGCGATTGTCAGCCGCTGCCTGAATTTCGTCAACTCCACCGTCGTCGGCTTCGGGCAGGGCTTCCAGCCGGTCTGCGGCTTCAATTACGGCGCGAGAAAATATGACCGGATGCACCGCGCGTTTTCCTTCAGCGTCAAGGTAACGACGATTGTGCTGCTGGTGCTGGGCGCGGCGGGCTTCGCCTTTGCCGAGCCGGTCGTCACGCTGTTCCGCCGCTCCGACCCGGAGGTCATCCGCATCGGCACGGAAACCTTCCGCATTCAGATTCTGACCGTGTGGGCGTGGGGCTTTATTACGCTGAGCAACATGTACACGCAGGCGATTGGCTACGGCATCCGCTCGACGATTCTGGCGGCGGCGCGGCAGGGATTGTTCCTGATTCCGACGCTGCTGGTGCTGCCGAACGTGTGGGGGCTGCGCGGGCTGGAAGTCTGCCAGCCGCTGGCGGATGTGCTGACGCTTGCCCTAGCCGTTTGGATGATGACGAAGGTCATTCGTACGCAGAAGGCGCAAATGGCGCAGGAAACCGCGTGAAGCCCTTGCAAATCGCATGACAGAATGGTATAATAGCCCTTGCGATTGACCCCATTTTGTGCGAAATTGAAGGGAGCAGCCTTTATGAAGCAGATTACATCCGCCCAGCTGCGGGAAATGTTCCAGCAGTTCATGGAGTCCAAGGGACATCATCGGATTCCCTCCGCCTCCGTTATTCCGGAAAATGACCCGACCGTCCTGTTCACCACCGCCGGTATGCACCCGCTTGTGCCGTACCTGATGGGTACGCCCCACCCCGCTGGCACGCGCCTGACCGACGTGCAGAAGTGCATCCGCACGGGTGATATTGACGACGTGGGCGACCCCAGCCACCTGACCTTCTTTGAAATGCTGGGCAACTGGTCGCTGGGCGACTATTTCAAGAAGGAAATGATTCCGTGGAGCTGGGAGTTCCTGACGAGTGAAAAATACCTCGGTCTGGATCCCGACAAGCTGGCGTTCACTGTCTTTGAGGGCGACGAGGACTGCCCCCGCGACGAGGAAGCCGCCAATCTATGGCGCAGCTGCGGCGTGAAGGATGACCACCTGTTCTATCTGCCGAAGGAGCACAACTGGTGGGGCCCGGCGGGCATCACCGGCCCGTGCGGCCCGGATACCGAGATGTTCATCATCACCAAAAAGCCCTGCGGCCCGAACTGCTCGCCTGCCTGCCACTGCGGCGCGTATCTGGAAATCTGGAACGACGTGTTCATGCAGTACAACAAGCAGAAGGACGGTACGTTCATTCCGCTCAAGCAGAAGAACGTCGATACTGGCATGGGTCTGGAACGCACGATTTGTGTGCTGACGGGCAAAAAGACCGTCTACGAGACGGACGCCTTCACCGACATTCTGGCGAAGATTGCCGAACTGTCCGGCAAGGAGTACGGCGCGGATGAGGAAACGACCAAGGCGTTCCGCATCATTGCCGACCACATGCGCACGTCCACCTTTATTCTGGGCGACGACCGCGGCGTGTCCCCGTCCAACACGGATCAGGGTTATATTCTCCGCCGCCTGATTCGCCGCGCAGTGCGCTACGGGATGCAGCTCGGTATGCCCGACGGCTTCACCTGCGAAATCGCGAAGGTTATCATCAACCAGTACAAGAATGCGTATCCGGAGCTGGAGCGCAACGCGGCGTTCGTCATCGATCAGCTGACGCTGGAGGAAGGCCGCTTTGCCCGCACGCTGAAGCAGGGCAACAAGGAGTTCGACAAGGTGGCGTCCCGCGCGGCGGATGGCAAGATTGACGGCGAGACGGCGTTCCACCTCTACGATACCTACGGCTTCCCGATTGAGATGACCGTGGAACTGGCGAAGGAGCGCAATCTGACGGTGGATACCGCCGGATTCGAGGAAGCGTTCCGCAAGCATCAGGAGCTGAGCCATCAGGGTGCGGAGCAGAAGTTCAAGGGCGGTCTGGCGGACACGAGCGAGGAAACCGCACGCCTGCACACCGCGACTCACCTGCTGCACGCGGCGCTGCGCAAGGTGCTCGGCGACGAAGTGGCGCAGAAGGGCTCGAACATCACGGCGGAACGTCTGCGCTTCGACTTCTCCTTCGGCCGCAAGGTGACCAAGGACGAGCTGGCGCAGGTCGAAAAGATGGTCAATGAAGCGATTCAGGCGAAAGTGCCGGTTGTGTGCGAAGAGATGACCGTGCCGGAAGCGAAGGAGAAGGGCGCAATTGGCCTGTTCGAGTCCAAGTACGGCGAGAAGGTTCGCACCTACAAGATGGGCGATTACTCCTTTGAAATCTGCGGCGGCCCCCACGCGCAGAACACCGGCGATTTGGGCACGTTCAAGATTCAGAAGGAAGAATCCTCTTCCGCTGGCGTCCGCCGCATCAAGGCGGTTCTGATTCCCGACCAGAAATAAAGGACGGGGGAGACCCAAGGGGCTTTGCCCCTTGACCCCAGCAGGGCGCTGCCCTGCACCTGCGAAGGGTCTTCGACCCTCTCGACACCCTTTTCGCGATTGAGATGAGCGCATCTGCATACTGTATGCGCGTGTTGCTCCCAAAGATCTACGAACGAAATGCACCCCTCTTTCGGTGATTTGCCGAAGGAGGGGTGCTTGCTATCAGAATCAGGAATATCAGTAGTTTTCCGCCTTGACCATGAAGTAGCTCTGCGGATGTGCACACACCGGGCAGATTTCCGGCGCTTTCTTGCCCACAACGATATGGCCGCAGTTCGCGCATTCCCAAATCACGTCGCCATCCTTGGAGAACACAAGGTCATTTTCCACGTTCGCCAGCAGGCGGCGATAGCGTTCCTCGTGCGCCTTCTCGATGGCGGCGACCATGCGGAATTTATGCGCAATCGCCGGGAAACCCTCGGCGTCCGCTTCCTCTGCCATGCGGACGTACATGTCTGTCCACTCGGCGTTCTCGCCCTCGGCTGCGTGCAGCAGGTTCGCTGCGGTATCCTTGATTTCGCCGCCCTCCAGCAGCTTGAACCACATTTTGGCGTGTTCCTTCTCGTTCGCCGCGGTTGCTTCGAACAGTTCGGCAATCTGCACATAGCCGTCCTTGCGCGCCTTCGATGCGAAGTAGGTGTACTTATTGCGCGCCATAGATTCTCCCGCGAAGGCTTCCAGCAGGTTTTGTTCGGTTTTTGTGCCCTTAAGTTCCTTAGCCATGGTAAAAATCCTCCTAATCGTTGGTTTAACGTGCATTTTGCAGAAGTCTGCTGGAATCATTATACCACAAAATTGAGGGATTTGAAACAGAATTTTTGCCTCCGCAAAGGCGAAATCCCTGTGCTGCACGCGCATATAGCATATAAGTATGAAAGCAAAGTCAACTGAATCGCGAAAACTTGACATTGACGCGGCATGGAGTTCGTGGTATAATTCACAATGTATTCATATGCCAAGATAAAGGAGCAGTATGGATAAGAAGAACTATTGGGTCATTGCGCTGATGGTTGCACTTGCCGTCGGATTGCTGGCGGCGGTAACGCTGCTGCGTCCGAGTGGGGGTCAAAATGGCGAAATCGTCGTGACGGTGGATGGCGCGGAGTACGCCCGTGTGCCGCTGGGGCAGAAGCAGACATTGACCGTCACGCAGGAGGACGGCAGCGTCAACGTGGTTGAGATCAGCGAGCGCGGCGCAGTGATGGCATCCTCAACATGCCATAATCAGCTGTGCGTCCAAATGGGCGAAGTGACGCTGGACAACTGGGAGACGCGCCCCAATCAGCAATTCATTATCTGTCTGCCCAATCGGGTAAGTGTGGAATTGGTGGTGAAGGAATGAAAAAAACAGCGGTGCTTTCGGGGCTGATGGCGTTGACGCTGCTGCTGGGCGGATGCAGTGCGCAGCAGGCAGGCGGCGAAACCCCGACGACACCCCCCGCCGCGGCCGCCACGGTTGACCCGGCAGAAAAAACAACGGGCGTGGGTTTCTACTTCGACACAGTTGTGACCATCACGCTCTACGGCGCGGACGACGCCCTGATGGATGACATCTGGGCGGCTTGCAAGCGCTACGAGAACATGCTCTCCAAAACCGTGGAGGGCAGCGACGTCAGCCGCATCAACAACGCTCACGGGCAGACCGTGACCGTTGATGCGGAAACGTGGAACGTCCTCAGCGAAGCGAAGAAGCTCAACCGCTTGACCGGCGGCGCGTTCGCCATCACGATTGCGCCCCTGACCGCGCAGTGGGACTTCACCGGCGGCACGAACCGTATGCCGACCGACGAGGAGCGAATCGCCGCCCTGCCGCTGGTGGACGACGAGCAGCTCACGCTGGGCGAGAACAACACGGTTACGCTGCCCGCTGGAATGCAAATTGACCTCGGCGGCATCGCCAAGGGCTACATTGCAGACCAAGTGGCGGCACTGGTGCGTGGGCGGTGCAGCGGCGCAATGCTGAATTTCGGCGGCAATGTCTACGCCGTTGGGACGAAGCCGGATGGATCGGCATACCGCGTCGGCGTGCAGGATCCGGACGATCCCAACAACAGCAGCCCTATCGGCGTCTTTCCTGTCATCGACCGCAGCGTCGTGACCAGCGGCCCTATTGGCGTCGTTTCTGTCATCGACCGCAGCGTCGTGACCAGCGGCATCTATGAGCGCGGCTTTACCATCGATGGCGTGCGGTATCATCACATCCTCTCGCCGTGGACGGGGCTGCCGTCTGATTCTGATTTGGCGTCGGCCACCATCATTGCGGAAAGCTCCATGGACGCGGACGCACTGGCGACAGCGTGCATCGTCCTCGGCAGCGAGAAGGCGCTCCAGCTCACGCAGGAGAACGGCTATCCCGCGCTGATGATTCTGCGCGACGGCACGGTGATGATGAACGACCTGATGAAGCAATGGGGCTACACGTCCCTGCGATGATACGCTATTTTCCTTTGAAAATAGTATCAGCTTTCAATTTCACTTTTTCATAGTTCTCAGGAGGAGGCAATAAACCATGAGTGAAACCAAGACAACTCGGAAACAGCTTCCGGCGTACCTGATTCTGGCGCTGATTGCGCTGGCGGCGGCGCTGCTGCTGGCGGTAACGAATGCGATTACGGCGGGTCCCATCAAGGCGCATGAGGAAGCGGCGCAGAACGCGGCGTTCCAGAGCGTCATGGAGGCGGATTCCTTCAGCACCATGAGCATTCCGGATGGCTGCAATGTTACATCGCTGGTGGAAGCGAAGAAGGACGGCAAGACCATCGGCTACTGCGCGGTGTCCTCCGCCAAGGGCTACGGCGGCAATGTCGCTGTGACGCTGGGCGTTGATATGGATGGCAAAATCGTCGGCTGCCAGATTGGCGACACGAACTTTGCCGAGACGGACGGCTTCGGCGCACGTTGGAAAGAACCGGCTCGTGCGGAGGCGTTCATTGGTCTGAGCGCGTTCGGCGGCGACACCATCGAAGCGATTACCGGCGCGACCGTCACCTCCAAGGCGGTGCTGGCGGCGTCCAATGATGTGCTGAAGTGCATCAGCCATGTGCTGGGCAAGGACGTCGAAGGCGACGTGCTGGCGTTTGGCGTGAAGGAAGAAAAGCCTGCGCAGACGGTTGAGCTGACAGGCGACGTGCATCAGGGCAAGGCTGTTGGCTTTGGCAACGGCGAAGTGACCGCGCGTTTGACGCTGAATGATGATGGCACGATTGCGGCGCTGGTTATCGACGCTTCCACGCAGACGCCCGGCTTCGGCACGCGCTGCGCGGACGAAGAGTTCACGGCGCAGTTCATCGGCAAGAGCGGCCCGTTTACCCTGAATGAAAATGTGGATGGGCTGACCGGCGCGACCATCACCTCGACGGCAGCGGTGGAGGCCATCAACGCGGCGCTGACTTCGCCCGCGATGGCGGCGGAGGATCTCGAACCTGTGGCGACGGAAGCACCTGCTGCGACGGAAGCGCCCATGGTGCTGGAAAACGCGAAGACCGCGACGATTGCGGGCTTTGGTGGCGCGGACATCACGGTGCAGGTGACAGACGAGAACGGTGTGATTACGGCACTGGTGGTGGATGCGTCCACGCAGACGCCGGGTCTGGGTCAGAAGTGCGCGGAGGAAGCGTTCACGGCGCAGTTCATCGGCAAGAGCGCACCGCTGACGCTGGGCGAAGGCATTGACGCGGTGGCAAGCGCGACGATTACGTCTCAGGCGGTCGTTGACGCGGTGAACAGCCTGTATGCAGCGGCTGAACCTGTGGAAGAGCCGACGGAAGCACCTGCTGCGACGGAAGAACCCGCTGTGCAGACTGCGGAAGTGAAGACGGCAACGGCTGCGGGCTACGATGGCAACGAAATCACGGTGAACGTGACGGACGAAAACGGCGTGTTTACGTCCCTGACGGTGGATGCGTCCACGCAGACGCCGGGTCTGGGTCAGAAGTGCGCGGAGGAAGCGTTCACGAGCCAGTTCATCGGCAAGAGCGCACCGCTGACGCTGGGCGAAGGCATCGACGCGGTGGCAAGCGCGACGATTACGTCTCAGGCGGTAGTAGACGCGGTGAATAGTCTGTATGCGGAAGCGCCCGCGAAGGTGCTGACCGCGACGGTCAAGGGCTGGCACGAGGGTGTGGCCGTGACGGTGGAAATTGACAAGAATCATGTCATCACGGCGCTGACGGTGGATGCTTCCGGCGAATTCTACGCGCTGGGCGGCAAGTGTGCCGATGAAGCGTTCACGAGCCAGTTCATCGGCAAGAGTGCGCCGCTGACGCTGGGCGTGGACATCGACGCGGTGACGGGCGCGACGCTGACCTCTCAGGCGGTTGTCGATGCGGTCAACCAGCTGGCGAAGTAATACATGAAGAACGGGCAGGACGTGTGTGATGCGTCCTGCCCGTTTTGTGTTGCGGTGATATGCGGTTATCAGGCTATTTGGTCGCGCCCATCTGGCGCGACACAGCATAGGTGATGGAAAGAGCGGCTTGGGGGCGCGTCTGAGGACGCGCGAAGTTACCGGCAGGGACGCTTCGCTGCCTGCGCCTTGTTGGCGGCTTCCTTGGAGTTGAGCGTCCGAGGAACGGTTGGGGCATTGCCCCAAACCCCACCAGAGGCGCTGCCTCTGGACTCCGCAAGGGGGGATCCCCCCCTTGACCCCTCCGCGCGATTGAGTTGGTTTCACTCCCATACTGCTTCCGCGTGTTTATTTTTTCGGCGTCAAGCCCAGTTTCGCCGCGCATTCATCCATATCCAGCGTCGCAAAATAATCCTGTGCGGTCTCCGCGCGGCGAATCAGCTTATAGCCGCCCTCCTGCGTATACAGCACCTCCGCCGACCGCAGCCGCCCATTATAATTATACCCCATTGCGTGTCCATGCGCGCCGGTGTCATGAATCACCAGCAGGTCACCGATCTTGATTTCCGGCAGGACGCGGTCGATGGCGAACTTGTCGTTATTTTCGCACAGACTGCCGACGACGTCATAGATGTGGTCATGCGGCAGGCTTTCCTTCCCGCAGACGGTGATGTGGTGGTACGCGCCGTACATCGCGGGGCGCATGAGGTTCGCGGCGCAGGCATCCACGCCGATGTAGTCCTTGTAGGTGTGCTTCTCGTGAATCACGCGCGTGACAAGCCAGCCCATGTTGCCGGTCATCCAGCGGCCGAGTTCGGTTTTCAGCGCGACGCCGCCGTTCGGGAAGATTTCCTCGTATACCTTGCGGACGCCTTCGCCGACAGCGAGTACATCTGTCGCGGGCTGGTCGGGGCGGTAGGGGATGCCGATGCCGCCGGAGAGGTTGATGAACGCCAGCTCCAAGCCGGTTTCGGTGGCGAGGTCGCGGCCGCAGGTGAAGAGAATCTTCGCCAGCGCGGGGTAGTAGTTGTCGTCCGTGTTGTTGGAGGAGAGGAACGCGTGCAGCCCGAAGCGCTTTGCGCCAAGTTTTTTCAGGCGCTTCAAGCCCTCCTGCAATTGGGCATAGGTGAAGCCGTATTTCGCGTCGCCCGGATTGCCCATGATTTCGTTGCCGATTTTGAAGTCTCCGCCGGGGTTATAGCGGCAGCAGATGGTTTCGGGAATGCCGCCGTGCTGACGGAGAATGTCAATGTGGGTAATGTCGTCGAGGTTGACGAACGCGCCGAGACGGCGGGCATCGTCGAACTCATAGTAGGGCATGGCGTTGGCGGAGAACATGATGTCCCGCCCGGAGAATCCGCAGGCGTCCGCGAGCATCAATTCCGTGTCGCTGGAGCAGTCCACGCCGCAGCCCTCTTCCTTCAGAATGCGGAGGATAGCGGGGTTCGGCAGGGCCTTGATGGCGAAATACTCCTCAAAATCTTCGCACCACGCAAATGCCTGCTTCAGCGTGCGGGCATTGCGGCGGATTCCGGCTTCGTCGTAGAGGTGGAAGGGGGTCGGGTACTTGGCAGCGGCATTTTCAAACACCGCGTCAGAAAGCGAAAAATTCGGCATGGCAGTTCACTCCGATTAACTTATTGGATTCCGCGTCAATATAGCACAGAATGCGGGGGAATGCAAGTTTTTCTGCTGTACAGGTGAAGAAAAGGAAAAAATGCGGCTGGGAAAAATCAAATTCAGGTATGATTCCGGCGAAACCCCAGCAAAATACTCGATTTTTTCCGCGAACCCTTGTAATTTCGGGGGAATGCCGTTATAATGGTGCAATGCCCGGTATCATATTTTCTCGGGTGATACTACTTCCGGATTCGTCAGCGCCGCCTGCTTGCGCCTTTTTGATTCTGGAAATGGTATAGAATGGAGAAGGAGGAAACGATTCTATGGAAGAAGCAACGACTCGCAGTAATTTTGTCTGGGAGGCCGTCGAACAGGATTTGAAGGATGGTCGCTACACGCAAGTGCATACGCGGTTTCCTCCCGAACCCAACGGCTATATGCACATTGGCCACTGCAAGGCGCTGATTACGGACTTCCTGACGGCGGAGAAATTCGGCGGCAAGTGCAACCTGCGCTTTGACGATACGAACCCCGCGAAGGAAGACACCGAGTTTGTCGAAGCCATCAAGAACGACATTCACTGGCTGGGTTTTGACTGGACGGGCGGTCTGTATTACGCTTCTGATTATTACGATAAGTGCTACGAAATCGCGGAGGACTGGATTCGACGCGGCCTGGCGTATGTGGACGAGCTGAACAAGGAGCAGATGCGCGAATACCGCGGCACGCTGACCAAGCCCGGCAAGAATTCGCCGTGGCGCGACCGTCCCGCCGAAGAGAGCCTTGACCTGTTCCGCCGGATGCGCGCGGGCGAATTTGCCGAGGGACAGTACACCCTGCGCGCCAAGATTGATATGGCGTCGCCCAACATCGTCATGCGCGACCCCACCATGTACCGCATCCTCTACAAGGAGCACTGGCGCACGGGCAAGAAGTGGTGCATTTACCCGATGTACGACTTCGCGCACCCGATTGGCGATGCGCTGGAAGGCATCAGCCACTCCCTCTGCTCACTGGAATACGAAATTCACCGCCCGCTGTATGACTGGGTGGTGGAGCACAGCCAGTCCATGCTGCCGGCACGTCCTCGCCAGATTGAGTTCGCCCGCCTGAACATGACCCGCACCGTGATGAGCAAACGCAAGCTGCGCGCGCTGGTCATGGGCGGCTACGTCAAAGGCTGGGATGACCCGCGTATGCCCACGCTGTCGGGTCTGCGCCGCCGCGGCTGCACTGCCGCTGCGATTCGCGATTTCGTCAGCCGCATCGGTTTGAGCAAGGCGGATTCCACCGTGGATACCGCGCTGCTGGACGCTTGCATCCGTGATGATCTTGGCGAAAAAGCGGCGCGCGTGATGGCGGTGCTGCACCCGCTCAAGGTGGTGCTGACGAACTGGGATGATGACAAGACGCTCACGCTGACGGTCGAAAATCACCCGAAGCACCCCGAAATGGGCAGCCACACAGTCACGTTCGGGCGCGAGCTGTACATTGAGCAGGAGGACTTCATGGAAGTGCCTGCGAAGAAGTTCCAGCGCATGTACCCCGGCTTCGAGGTGCGCCTGAACGGGGCGTACATCGTCAAGTGCGAGGGCTGCAAGAAGGACGAGAGCGGCAACGTCACCGAAGTGTACTGCACGGTGGACATGGACAGCCTGTCCGGCAGCGAGGGCGCTGACCGCAAGATTAAGGGCAAGACGCTGCATTGGGTGAGCGCGGCGGACGCTGTGCCGTTCGAGGCGCGCCTCTACGATCCGTTGCTGGCGGATGACAGTGCGCTGGAGGACGAAGCCGAACCGACCGCCGAGGATGCGGTGGATGCGGAAGAAACCGAAGAGGCAGAGGAAGCGGACGCGAATCTGTCCCGCGCGGATTATGACTTCCTGAAGAAGCTGAATCAGCATAGCCTGACGGTGGTGCGCGGCGTGATTGAGCCGTATGCGAAGGAATGCGCGCCGGGAACGGCATTGCAGTTCCTGCGCACGGGCTATTTCTGCAAGGATCCGGATTCCACGGCGGAACTGCCGGTGTTCAACCGCACGGTTGGGCTGCGGGATGCCTTTGCGAAGGCGGCTAAGTAATTTCTAAGTAGGTAGAATTGCTTTTCTGCGGAAAAGGGCTTTTGTGAAGCAGGAGGTTCGCCTCTGCGGGAGCGAAATCCCCGCATAAACACGCGGACACAGCATGAAAGTGCGCTCAATCCAATCGCGAAAAAGGGTCAAGGGAGGAACTCCCTTGCAGGGTGCAGGGACAGCGTCCCTGCTGGGGTCAAGGGGCAACGCCCCTTGGTCTCCCCCAAAATCAACACGCGGGCATAGTATGAGAGAGCGCTCAACTCAATCGCGTGAAAGGGTCAAGGGAGGAACTCCCTTGTGGGGTCAAGGGGCAACGCCCCTTGGTCTCCCCCAAAAATCAACACGCGGGCATAGTATGAGAGAGCGCTCAACTCAATCGCGTGAAAGGGTCAAGGGAGGAACTCCCTTGTGGGGTCAAGGGGCAACGCCCCTTGCGGTTTCCCTTTTATTATGGAACTAAGGAGAATCAGAAAATGAATCAGGAAGTGCGTACACGATTTGCGCCGTCGCCGACGGGCTTTATGCATCTGGGTGGACTGCGCGCGGCATTGTATGGGTATTTGTTTGCCCGGAAGAATGGGGGCAAATTCATCCTGCGCATTGAGGATACGGATCAGGTGCGCTTTGTGGAAGGCGCGACGGAGGTCATTTACGACACGCTGCGCCGCTGCGGCATGAACTGGGATGAAGGCCCGGACGTGGGCGGCCCGGTCGGCCCGTACATCCAGTCTCAGCGCAAGGAGTTGTACCTGCCTTATGCACAGCAGCTGGTCAAGACGGGCCACGCCTACTACTGCTTCTGCACGAAGGAAGAGCTGGAAGAGCGCCGCGCGGCGTGCGAAGCGAAGGGCGAAGTGTTCAAGTACGACAAGCACTGCCTGCACCTGACGCAGGAGGAAATCCAGCGCAAGCTGGATGCGGGCGTGCCGTATGTCATTCGCCAAAACGCGCCGACGACGGGCGAAACCAGCTATGATGACCTCGTGTTCGGCCACATGACCTTCCCGAATGACACGCTCGACGACATGGTGCTGATTAAGCAGGACGGTATGCCGACCTACAACTTCGCCAACGTCATCGACGACCACCTGATGGGCATCACTCACGTCATGCGCGGCATGGAGTACCTGTCCTCGACGCCGAAGTACAACCTGCTCTATGAGGCGTTCGGCTGGGAAATTCCGCAGTACATCCACATGCCGCCGGTCATGCGCGATTCGCAGCACAAGCTGTCCAAGCGCGATGGCGACGCGTACTTCTCCGACTATGTGGACAAGGGCTATCTGGTCGAAGCCATCGTCAATTATCTGGCGCTGGTCGGCTGGAATCCCGGCGACGACCGCGAATTCTTCACCCTTGACGAACTGGTGGAGGCGTTCGACATCCACCGTATCAACAAAGCGCCCGGTATCTTTGACGTGAAGAAGCTGACGTGGTTCAACGCCGAGTACATCCGCCGCCTGACCCCGGAAAAGTATCTGGAAATGGTCACGCCGTGGTTCGACAAGGTGTTTGGCGACAGCAGCAAGATGGACTATAAGCGCCTTGCGGAGCTGATGCAGGGCCGCACGGAGGTATTCAACCTCGTGCCGGACATGGTGCGCTTCCTTGCGCAGCTGCCGGACTACGACAGCGCCATCTACATCAACAAGAAGGCGAAGACGAACAAGGAAGCCTGCTTGAAGGCGCTGAACCTGCTGCGTCCGGTGCTGGACGGCATCACCGAATGGACAGAGCCGGTCATCCACGATACCGTGATGGCGGCGATTGCCGAGGCGGGCATGAAGAACGCGACGGCGCTGTGGCCGTTGCGCATCGCCATCTCCGGTCAGCAGAGCACGCCCGGCGGCGCGATTGAAATCGCTTACCTGCTGGGCAAGGAGGAAACCCTGCGCCGCGTGGACGACGGTATCCGCCGCGTGAGCGAAATGCCGGACGCGTGAAAAACGCATAACGAAAGGACTGAATCCTCATGACGAAGGAATGGGAGAAGCCTGAGGATCTGCGCCGCCGCAAGCCGGTGCTGTGGCTGACCATGACCGCGCTGTTCATGGCGATGGTGGTTGTGCTGAGCATGAGCGCGCTGAGCATCCCCGTGCCGGGTGGACACCTGTACTTTAACGACGTCGTGATTGACACGGCGGCGATGCTCATGGATCCGCTGTCGGCGTTTATCGCGTGCGGCGTGGGTGCGTTTCTGGGCGACCTGCTGTTCTATCCCGCGCCGATGTTCGTGTCGCTTATTACGCACGGCTTGCAGGCGCTCGTTATCTCCCTGCTCTGCCGGAAGCTGCGCATGAAGCAGCCGCTTGCCTGCGCGATTGCGGTGCTGGCGGGTGCGATTGTCATGGTGGTGGGCTACACGCTGGGGCGCGCGTTTGTGTACAGCACGCCGGAATATGCCATCATGAAGCTGCCGTTCCAGTGCCTGCAGGCCGGTGTAGGCGCGGTGACCTCGTGGATTTTGTGCTGCCCGCTGGGGTTGACCCGGCGCTTCCGCAGCATCGTGAAATAAACCGCATAACTGCATAAAGGGGCAATCCGCCTATGAAAAAGTTGAATGTGCAAAAGTTGACGCTGTGCGGCGTGATGGCGGCGCTGGTGTTCGTGATGACCTACTTCCCGAAGATTCCCGTGCCGGTGACGGGCGGCTATGTCCACCTCGGCGACGGCGCCATCTTCCTGTCCGTGCTGCTGCTTGGTCCGCTGGGGATTCCGGCGGCAGCGGTCGGGTCGATGCTCTCTGACCTCATCGGCGGCTATATGGTCTATGTGCTGCCGACGTTCCTCATCAAGGGGTTGGTGGCGCTGGTGGCGTGGAAGCTCTGCCGGAAGGATCAGCCGCTGCTGGCGCTGCTGTCGTTCCTGCTTGCAGAAGCGGTGATGGTGCTGGGGTACTTCCTGCTGGAATGGGCGCTGTACGGCGTTGCATCGGCAGCCGCGGCGATTGGCCCGAATGTGGTGCAGGGCATCGCGGGCGTGCTGATTGGGATGCTGTGCCTGCTGATTACGCCCCGGCTGGAGCGCGTGGCGAAGGTGTGACAAATAGGGATGCCAATGGTTTTCCACTATGGAAGACGTTGGCATCTTTTTTCAATGATGCAGAAAAATCTCCTGATGGGAGACAAATCCGGCGGAAAATGTGCTATAATAGTATATTGGAAAGGGATACCCTTTCCCCCGAAGCGGAGACCCGATGCAAGGAAACCTTGCGTGAAATCGTTAGATAAAGGGAAACTCTGATGGATTCAGCTGTCAGCGTTCCCGCCGAGAAACTGTCACACAAGGAGGTTTTTTGCCCATGAAACGAAGTGCACGAATGGCAGCGTTCCTGCTGGCGGCGGCGCTGTCCGCAGCGCCGTGTCTGGCGGAATTTACGCCGGTGGAAGTCCCGCAGGCGACGAACGCCCATGCTGCGCCGGAAGCGATGGAAAATGTACCGCAAATCACCGAAAAAGGGCTGACGCTGGGCAATAACAGCGTCAAATATCCGGAAATCACCGGGATGGCGGACGAAAGCATCCAGCAGCAGGTGAATGACGCGATTTTGCAAGCCGGGAAAATCGAGAACCGATTGAGCCGCATGGCAGTGCTGATGTCCTCGCCTGTGCCGCTGACGGTGACATATTCAGCGGCGCTGGCGGATGATGTGCTGAGCGTCGCGATTCTCTCCAGCGGGGCGCTGGAAACGGAACGCGCGACGCAGAAATGGGCGGCAGTCAATATCGACCTGCGCACAGGGCAGGAAATCACCTTTGACGACCTGTTCACCGACGCGGACGAAGCGCGCGCGAAAATGGAGGAGACCATCGCGGATGAGATTCTGCCGGACATGAGCGCGCACCTTGCGGCGGCGGAGCTGCTGCCCTTGCCGGATGTGTTTTCGCTGACGGAATTCGGCTTGACGCTGCATTACCCGATTCGGCGGTTCGAGACGCTTTCGGAGCGCGCGGGGACGATTACGTTCCTGTGGAGCGAACTGGCGGACATGCTGGATTTATCGGAGGACAGCGTGCTGACGCGCCTTGGCGTGGGCAAACACCTGATGCTGGCGGCGGATGCGAAGGAAACGTTGATGGCTACGTTGTCCGCCGGTGCGTTTCCGAGCATTCCGGCGGCGCTGGGCGACAGTGTGCAGGGGCTGATAGACACCTATCAGCTGCTGAACGACCCGGATTTGGCGGGCGATCAGCGGATGATTTCGCTGGAAGACGGCGCATTCCGAAATGTGTACATTCTGACGGACAATCTGACGCGGAAGCTGGACAGCAGCGTCGCGCAGAGCATCCGGGCGGACAGGCTGATGCTGCTGGGTCTGGTGACGGGCAGCACGACGCAGGACGAATGGCGGCAGGCACTGGGCGAACCGACGCGAACAGTATCGGTATCCGCGGAATCCGCGGAACTGCGGCGCTTATGCGCGGGGCAGACGGATTATTATGCGTGGTGGAGCAATGCAACGCTGTGTCTGCACGCGGATGAGGATGGTGTCCTGCGGACGGTGATGCTGATGCAGGCGGAGAATGGGGGAGAAAACTGACTTTTCTCCTAAAATGGCTTTTTGCTTGCAGGGGTTTCGCCTCTGCGGAGGCGACCAAAGGGCGATGAAAACAGGCGAAGTCTGCGATCGCCCTTTGGAAACCTTCGGCGCCGCCACTTTTGGGGTTTCATGTTTGTTGGTTGATAATGCTGCATAAGGAACGAAAGGCACACCAACTAAAATGTTGCGATAGCACGCAATAAACTTAGATGGGGACGCGAAGCAGTCCAGAGGGCGACCGCAGGCTTCGTCTGTTTTCATTGCCCTCTGGTCGCTCCCGCAGGAGCGAAATCCCGCATAAACACGCGCATAGGGTATGCAAATGCGCACAACTCAATCGCGAGATGGGTGTCGAGAGGGTCGAAGACCCTTCGCGGGTGCAGGGCAGAGCCATGCCGGAGTCCAGAGGCAGAGCCTCTGGTGGGGTCTAAGGGGCAACGCCCCTTGCGTCCCCCAACATTACAAAGAGAAGCAGTAGGAGGCCGAAATGGCGCAGAGTAAGAAGAATGGCAAGACGAACCGAACGGGGAGGACGGCGAAGCAGAAGCGAATGCCACGGTATGAGGCGGATTCGCTGGCGGCGTGCCTGATGGTGGGCATATTGCTGCTGGCGACGGGCATTCTGACGCTGCTTGGCGCGGGATTCGGCTTGCAGCATGAGGTGTTCCGGTATCTGCGGCAATTTTCGTCCTCCATGTTCGGGTCGATGACGCTGCTGATGACCTTCGCGCTGATTGCTGCTGGCGTGGCGCTGCTGATTTCCACGACGCGCAAAGTCAGTCGGCGATATGTGGCAAGCTATGCGATTCTCGTTGTGCTGCTCAGCGGCTTTGTGTCGCTGATGACGTTCGTAACATCGTCGGAAGGACAATTCCCCCTGCTGGACTATATCGCCCAAAAAACCGGGTCGGACGCGTTCAGCGGCATGATGTCCCGCAGCATGACGTACGGTATGAAGGGCTACGGCGGCGGCATGGTCGGTATGCTGCTTGCGTGGCCGCTGTGGAAGTTCTTTGGCGCAGGGCTGGGGGCAGTCATACTTGGTCTGCTGATGGCGGTCGATGTCCTCGTCGGCGGATGGTCGCTGTTCCGCCGCCTGTATGGCTGGACGGGCGAGAAGCTCGTGCAATTGCGCGAGAAGCAGGCGAAGCGCGCGGAAGAAGCAGCAGCGGAGGAAGCGCGCCGTCAGGAGCAGGAACGTCAGCGGCAGCTGGCGGAAGAACAGGAGCGGATTCGCCAAGGGAATGCGGCGAATGCAGCTTATACGCAGAATACCCCGTCGCCCTACGCCCGTCCCGGAACGGAGAAGGGGCGCGTCGTCAGCCCGTATACGCAGTATCCGAATGCCCCTGTGCAGCCCGTGATGCCGCAGAATCCGCCGGTGCGGAAGCAGCCGATGCCGCAGGGCAAGCCCGTTCAGCCCGTGACGAGCCGGAAGAACAACAAGATTGGTTTTGCGCCGTCGGCGGAGGAGCTGGGACAGACCGGGTTCGCAGATGATTGGACAACGCCGCGCCGGAAATCCGCATGGAGTGACTCGCAGCCGTTTACGCAGCCGACGTACCCGATGGGGCAGGCTGCGGCAGAACCGCCGCAGATTCCGACCTACGAGCAGCCGAAGCAGCCCGCGCCCAGCGGCGTTGGGGAGCCGGCGACATACAGCTGGAACGACATGCCCGCGCAGCCCGCGCCGATGCAGCAAACGACGGACGCTGTGCCGGAGACGGAGCAGAATCCGCCGATGATGCAGTGGACGCAGCCCACAATGCCGACCCAGCCGACGGCGGCGGTAGATGCGCCGCAGGAGATGCAGGAGGAAATTCTGCCGGAAGCCCCGGAAGAAACGCCTGCGGATTTGCCCGAAGCCGTGTCCGCGGACGATGCGTTCGACGATGACGCGGATTTCCCGGCGGAACTGGATGACCGCCCGCCGTGGGAAGAGCCGGAGGATGCGCCGAAGAAGGTGCTTGCGCCCGTGCTGACGCAGGAGCGCCCCGCAGGCGCGTGGCAGCCGGATTTGAACCTGCCCGCGCAGCCGGTCAGCCGCGGCACGACGAACGTTCCCGTCGCTTTGCAGCAGTCGGAGAACATCCCCGCAGCGGTTCAGCCGGGCATTCAGGTCGCAAAGGCAACGACGGAAGCACCGTCCGGCGGGCCGAGCGCGACGGGCGCATCCGCCACATCCACCTTCAATCCTGAAGTGCCGTACACCTATCCGCCGATGATGCTTCTGCGCGATCCGCTGGGTCAGCAGGGGGTCAACGCAGAGGAAGACGAACTGCGCACGCAGCGGCTGGAAGAGACGCTCAAATCCTTCCGCATCCCCGCGAAGGTGCGCCACATCACCCACGGTCCGGCAATTTCGCGCTTTGAGCTGGAAATCGCCCCCGGCATCAAGGTCAACAAGGTGACGAACCTAAACCACAATATCGCGATGAACATGGCGGTCAAGTCCGTGCGAATTGAAGCGCCGATTCCGGGCAAGGCGCTGGTGGGCGTGGAAGTGCCCAACAGCACGCGCACGACGGTTACGCTCAAGGAAGTGCTGCAATCTGACGTGATGCACAAGGCGAAAGGCCCGCTGACCGTCGCGCTGGGCAAGGACATCGCGGGCGCGCCAATCCTGTGCAACCTCGCGAAAATGCCGCACCTGCTGATTGCAGGCGCGACGGGTTCCGGTAAATCCGTGTGCATCAACACAATCATCAATTCGCTTTTGTACCGCTGTTCGCCCAAGGAAGTCCGCATGATTCTTGTTGACCCGAAGGTGGTTGAACTGCAGTGCTACAACGGCATTCCGCACCTGCTGATTCCGGTGGTGTCCGACCCGCACAAGGCGAGCGGCGCGCTGGCGTGGGCAGTTGGGGAAATGATGGACCGCTACAACAAGTTCCAGGAAAAAGGCGTCCGCGCCATCGACGGCTACAACGAAGCGCTGGATGAGGACGAAGAGCCGATGCCGCGCATCGTGATTGTCATCGACGAATTGGCGGATTTGATGATGACCTGCAAGAAGGAAGTCGAAGAGCGCATTTGCCGTCTGGCGCAGCTGGCGCGCGCGGCAGGCATTCATCTGGTCGTCGCGACGCAGCGCCCGTCGGTGGATGTTATCACGGGCTTGATTAAGGCGAACATCCCCAGCCGAATCGCCTTCAAGGTGTCCTCGAACGTGGACAGCCGAACGATTCTTGACCGCAACGGCGCGGAACAGCTGCTTGGCTACGGTGACATGCTGTATATGCCGATGGGTGAATTCACCCCCATCCGCGTGCAGGGTTGCTTCCTGACCGATGACGAAGTGAACGGCATTACGGACTTCATTCGCCAGTATTCGCCGGCAAACTACGACAGCGGCGTGCTGGATGAACTCGACCGCTTGGCGAACATGGGCAACGATGGCGACGAGGACGACCCGGACGCGAATTCGACGGTGGACGAATACTCCTCCGCTGACCGCGACCTCTTCTCGCAGTGCGTGGAAATGGCGGTACGCGACCGTGAAGTCTCGACGAGCTTGATTCAGCGCCGCCTGAAACTGGGGTACGCGCGCGCTGGGCGCTTGGTAGACGAAATGGAGCAGCGCGGCATCATCTCCGCGAAGGACGGCGCGAAACCCCGCCGCTGTCTGATTTCGATGGAGCAATACGAAGCCATGAAAGCCAGCGGGGAGCTGAAGTAAGCAAGGGAGTTCCTCCCTTGACCCTTCCGCGCGATTGAGGTGGTGACGTTATCATACAGTGTCCGCGTGTTTATCCGACCTCATCCGTCGCTGCGGCGACACCTTCCCCAAAGGGGAAGGCGGGGATGGCAACCACGCCCCCAAAACCTTCCCCTCTGGGGAAGGTGCCGAAGGCGGATGAGGTCGGTTCTGCTTCGGTGAAAATCAAGAAGCATGAACCCAAAAGAAAACCTCCAATACAAACTAAGCAACATGGGAGTGACCGCGCCGAAGGTTTCCAAAGGGCGATCGCAAACTTCGTTTGTTTTCATGCCCTTTGGTGCGCCCGCAGGCGCATCCCCCCCTGCATGAAAGAAGAACTGCTCTTAGAACCCCAAACGAAAGGAACAACAATACAGAAAAAACCCTCATCTGCTTTGGGAGGTGGCAAAGCAATGTCCTACTTGCCCGATTACATCACTTGGCGCGGCGATCTTCCATTCGCCGCTGATCCCGCCAATGACCTTGATACCCTCGTGATGGCGGCACTGTCTTACATCGACCTGCCCGCGGAAACGCAAGTCTTCGCCCAGTGCGCGAAATCTGTTCCGCCCGATGACCCGGACGACCATTTCCGGGGCGAGTGCCGCCGACTGCTTCAGCAAATCGCGAAAAGCAGCCGCTTTGGGGCATTGACGGTGCGCGACGCAGTGTCCGTCCTCAATGACGAAATCCAGTTCGCAGCCATGACGGTGGACTTGCCCGACGGAACGCATATTATTGCCTTCCGCGGCACGGACGGCAGTCTGACCGGCTGGCGGGAGGATTTCGCTATGTCGTTTGAAAGCCCCGTTCCGGCACAGGCGGCGGCGCAAAAGTACCTTGAACGCCACCTGACGCAGGATGCGGGTGACGTCATCGTGACGGGTCACAGCAAGGGCGGAAACCTCGCCGTGTATGCCGCCGCGCACACCAAGGCGGATTTGCAGGGGCGCATCCGCCGCGTCGTCAGCTTCGACGGGCCGGGTGTGGATGACGAAACCGCCGCGTCCGACGGATACGCTGCCGTGGCGAGCCGCATCATTGCCTATGTGCCGCAGTTTGCGGTCGTGGGGCTGCTGATGGCGGCGCACCCGGTGCATCGTGTCGTCATGTCGGACAACAACGGCATCATGCAGCACGACCCGTTCTCGTGGGAAGTGCGGGGCAAGGATTTCTGCTATGCCGAGGATCTGGACAAGGGCAGCGTTCTGGTCAACCAGACGGTGCACCAGTGGCTGGCACAGTGTACCCGCGAGCAGCGCCGCAAGTTCGTGGATGCTATCTTCGACCTGCTGGCATCGACGCAGCGCATCAATTGGAAGGAAATGCGCAAGGATGTCCACGCGGGAGTGACGGCGATTCGCGGTGTGCGGGAACAAATCGACATTGAAACGGCGCGGATGATTGCGAACCTGCTGGGGCGCTTGGCGGTTATCGGCGCAGGCAATGCGCTGGAAATGCTCCGCCAGAAGACCCCATTCCAGCAGGAATCAGCGCAGAAAGAACAGGGAGGGCTTGAACATGTTTGACGAGGCACAGAGGGAAACTTTGCGCGCGGAAATCAACCGCATTTTGGATGAATCCGTTGGTGCGCTGATGGATGCGGGGCATCTGGAGAGCGGCAGCGTGATTGTGCTGGGCTGTTCGACGAGCGAGATTACGGGCGCGCGCATCGGCAAGGGCAGTGTGCCGGAATTAGGCGAGATTGTGGCGGAAGCGATGCTGGCGGCGTGCAAGGGGCACGGCGTTCATGCGGCGTTCCAGTGCTGCGAGCACCTGAACCGCGGGATTGTGGTGGAGAAGGCGGTGCTGAAGGAACTGGGACTGACGCAGGTGCGCGCAATTCCGCAGCCGAAAGCGGGCGGCAGTGTACCGGCGGCGGCGTGGAAGAAGATGGAGAAACCCGCCTTGGCGGTGAGCATTCAGGCGGACGCGGCGATTGATATTGGCGATACGCTGGTGGGAATGCACATTCGTCCGGTGGCAGTGCCGCTGCGGATTTCGACGAGCCATGTGGGACATGCGAATTTGGTGATGGCGTATTCGCGGCTGCCGTATATTGGCGGTGCGCGTGCGGTTTACACGGAATAAGGATAAAAGCGGATAAACACGCGGGCAAAGCATGGGGTAGCGACCAGCTCAATCGCGCGGAGGGGTCAAGGGGAGGACTTCGTCCCGTTTTATTTCTCCTTGCAGGGTGCAGGGACAGCGTCTCTGCCAGTAACTTTGCGCTTCCGCAGGAGCGCCTCCAAGCTGTTTTACTTACAATTTGCACATTGTCGCGCCAGATGGGCGCGACCGACCAGCATGGGAGAAGTTTTTCTTTCGGTGCTGGTCTTTTTCATTGCAGAGGGATTCGTATCTATCCCCCTCTTTTTCGGGAAAAAAGTTTCCGAAGTGTGCATTCTCTCCTTGCGCGAAGAGGAAAAGTATGCTACAATACGCACGGATAGAAGCGTTTGAAAGGGCAGGAGGATTTCCGCCTGTCCGGGAAAACGTTTTCGGAGATAACCCTGACGATGAATTACGTAAGGAGGATTTCTCTTATGCAGTTCGGTTACTTTAGTGATGCAGCACGCGAGTACGTCATCACCGACCCGCGCACGCCCATGCCGTGGGCAAACTACCTCGGCTCTCCGGAATACGGCGCGATTGTGACCCAGAACGCCGGCGGATACAGCTTCGTTAAGTCCGGCGCGGCGGGACGCATCCTGCGCTATACCTTCAACCAGTTCGATGAGCCAGGGCGCTATGTCTATCTGCGGGATGACGAAACGGGCGATTATTGGTCGGCAACGTGGCGGCCGGTGGAGAAGCCGCTGGAACAGTACAAGACCATCACCCGTCACGGCACGAGCTACACGGAGGTCGAAAGCACATACAGCGGCATCGAGAGCAAGACGCTGTACTATGTGCCGCTGGGCGCGACGCACGAGGTTTGGCGCGTGGCGGTGACGAACAAGTCCGATAAACCCCGCACCATCTCCGTTTTCTCTTACTGCGAGCTGACCACTGAGAGCAACTATGAGCAGGACTTGGTCAACCTCCAGTATACGCAGTTCATCACCACAACGACCTTCCACGGTGACCATATCATCGAGCATATCAACCAGTTCTGCGGCGTGAATGCGGATGGCGAAAACGGCCGCGAACGCTTCTTCGGTCTGGCAGGCAGCCCGGTCAAGAGCTATACCGGCCGCCGCGAGCGCTTCCTCGGTCAAGGGCGCTTCTCCAACCCCAAGGGCGTTGTGGATGGCGACCTGGGCAATTCCCTCAACTTCAATGGCAACCCCTGCGGTTCGCTGCACACGGTGCTGACGCTCCAGCCCGGCGAGACGAAGACGATTGCGTTCCTGCTGGCGCAGAAGGGCGAAAAGGCGGCGCGTGCGCTGCTGGACAGCTATGCCAACGTCGCGGATAAGGTGGACGGCGAACTGAAAGCGCTGGTTGATTACTGGCACGGCGAGCTCTCCGGCTTGACGGTCAACACGCCCGACGCGAATTTCAACAGCATGATCAACACTTGGAATGCCTTCCAGTGCTTCACGACGTTTGTCTGGAGCCGCGCGGCGTCCCTCATCTACTGCGGTCAGCGCAACGGTCTGGGCTACCGCGACACGGTGCAGGACATTCAAGGCATCATCCACCTTGACCCGAAGATGGCGAAGGAACGCCTTGTTTTCATGCTCAGCGCGCAGGTGCATCACGGCGGCGGTCTGCCGCTGGTGAAGTTCAACCACAACGCGGGGCACGAGGATTCCCCGGAGGACGACAGCTACGTCCGCGCCACGGGTCATCCGCATTATCGCGCGGACGATGCGCTGTGGCTGTTCCCGACCGTTTACAAGTATATCGCCGAAACGGGCGATACCGCGTTTATGGACGAGGTCATTCCGTATGCGACGCACGGCGAAGGCACAGTGCTTGATCACCTGAAGCGCGCGATTGACTTCTCCATGAATCATCTGGGTGCGCACGGGATGCCGGCGGGTCTGCACGCGGACTGGAACGACTGCCTGCGTCTGGGCGCGGCGGGCGAATCCTCCTTCGTCGCCATGCAGCTGTATCTCGCCCTGCGCCTGCTGGACGAGCTGATGCCCAACAAGCCGGAGAACGACGAATACCGCGTCTATCTGCGCCAGAAGGCGGAGGAACAGAAGGCACTCATCAACCAGCACTTCTGGGAGGATGACCGTTTCCGCCGCGGTTACAGCGAGCAGGGCAGCATCATCGGCAGCAAGAACGATCCCGAAGCGTCCATGTGGCTCAACCCGCAGTCCTGGGCGGTCATTTCCGGCCTGGCAACGCCTGAACAGGCGGAAAAGGCCATGCAGACCGCGTTCGAGCAGCTGAACACGCCCTTCGGTGTGGAAATCATGGCGCCCTGCTACAAGCAGCACGCTTTCGACGGCGCGAACATGCTGCTGTTTAACCCCACGACGAAGGAAAACGGCGGTATCTTCTGCCAGATTCAGGGCTGGGCGATTCTCGCGGAGGCGCTGCTGGGTCACGGCGACCGCGCGTTCCAGTATTTCACGGAGAGCTGCCCCGCCGCCTACAACGACCGCGCGGAGCTGCGTGAAGCGGAACCCTATGTCCACACGCAGTTCATCGAGGGTCATGAGACGCCCCAGCCGGGCCGCGCGCATGTGCATTGGCTGACCGGCACGGCATCGACGGTCATGGTCGGCTGCGTTGAGGGTATTCTGGGTCTGCGCCCGACGCCTGAAGGACTGGTCATCAGCCCGGCGATTCCCGCGTCTTGGGATGGATTCACGATGGACAAGAGCTTCCGCGGCAAGCGGCTGCACATTGTGGTGGACAACACCGCCCACCACGAGAGCGGCGTGAAGCAGGTGCTGGTCAACGGCACGGAAGTTTCCAGCGTGCTGACGGACGCTGTGCTGACCGACGGTGCGGAAATCAAGGTTATCATGTAATCAGATACGCAAAAGCCTCCGGAAGTGGCAATTGTCAGCTGCTTCCGGGGGCTTTATCATCTCGCATCAAGAAAAAAGGGCACGACCTGCATTGCTGCAAGCCGTGCTCTTTAATGTTTGGGGATTACGCCCAGGGATTCTCCGTGGGATAGGGCAGGGACTTCGGCTGATTCCAAGCGATGTCCTGCACGCCGAGGTACTTGAAGACCTCGAAGAGCTGTTTTGCGCAGTGGTCGAACGCCACAGCACCGTGATGCGGATAGCGCTTCTGTACCAGCACATGACGGTAGAAACGACCCATTTCGTTGATGGCGAACACGCCGATGCCGCCGAAGGAGCGGGTCGCGACGGGCAGCACTTCGCCCTCCGCAATGTAGGAGCGCACCACGCCGTCAGAATCGCACTGCAAGCGGTAGAACGTGATGGGGCTGGGCGCGATGTCGCCTTCCAGCGTGCCGCGGGTGAAGTCCGGATCGCTGCCGGCGGGCTCCAGCAGGCGGTGCTGAATCAGCTGGTACTTGACCGCGCGGTTGTCGCACATCTTGCAGGACGGCGTGTTGCCGCAGTGGAAGCCCATGAAGGTGTCCGTCAGCTTGTAATCGAACTTGCCCTTGATGTCCTCGTCGTAGATGTACTGCGGGACGGAGTTGTTGATGTCCAGCAGGGTGACAGCATCGCCGGTCACGCACGCGCCGATGTATTCGCTCAGTGCGCCGTAGATGTCCACTTCGCAGGCAACCGGGATGCCGCGGGAGGCCAGACGGGAGTTGACATAGCAGGGTTCAAAGCCGAACTGGGACGGGAACGCCGGCCAGCACTTGTCCGCAAAGACAACGTACTTGCGCGCGCCCTTGTGGGCCTCTGCCCAGTCCAGCAGCGTCAGCTCGAACTGCGCCATGCGCTCGCACAGCTCCGGATAATACTTGCCCTCGCCCATTTCCTTCGCCATGTCTTCGCAGACAGCGGGGATGCGGGCGTCGCCAGCATGTTCCTTGTAGGAGACGAGCAGATCCAGCTCGGAGTTCTCTTCGATTTCCACGCCCAGCTCATACAGACCCTTAATCGGGGCATTGCAGGCGAAGAAGTCCTGAGGACGCGGGCCGAAGGTGATGATCTTGAGGTTCTTCACGCCGATGATGGCGCGGGCAATCGGGATGAATTCCGCAATTTTGTCCGCCAGTTCATCCGCCGTGCCGATGGGATATTCCGGGATGTAGCCCTTCAGGTGGCGCATACCCAGATTGTAGGAGCAGTTCAGCATACCACAGTAAGCGTCGCCGCGGCCGTTAATCATGTCGCCGTCGCCTTCCGCCGCCGCCACAAACATGCACGGACCGTCGAAATTCTTTGCAATCAGCGTTTCGGGGGTTTCCGGGCCGAAGTTGCCGAGGAACACGACCGCCGCGTTGCACTCGTTCGCCTTCAGTTCCTCAACCGCCTTGAGCATGTCCTTCTCGTTCTCCACCGTCGTCTTGATTTCGACGATGTCGAGCTTCTTCTGGCCGCACTTTTCCGCAATCGCGGCACGGCGCTTTTCGCTCAGCGCAATCGGGAAGCAGTCGCGGGAAACCGCAACCAGACCCAGCTTCACAACGGGAATATTCTGCATCAGAAAAGCCTCCTCTTAATGACTCTGATTCAGGGTGTACCTACTCGTAGTATACCGCGTTCGCCGTGATTCGTCAAGAGATTGCAGGCGCAATTCTTGCAAGAAAACGTGCAGATTTTGCCCAATTCATACTATTTTCAATGAAAAAGCTCTGCTACCGTATTTCGGGGGCACATGTTGCAAGAATCGCGCCCGCAGGCGCGGAATCCTTTCTGCTGCGATAAAAGACCAGTAACATGGGTGTGCAATGCGAAGGGGTCAAGGGGGAGACCGCAGACTTCGTCTGTTTTCATTGCCCCCTTGTCGCGCCCGCAGGCGCGATTCCCCCGCAACGAAAAAGACCAGCTGCAAAAGAACATCCATGCCTGAAAAAGGGTAGAAAAATCCCCGTGCAGTTACCCGCACGGGGAAAGAGAATTACTTGCCGAGCTTCGCCGCGATCACTTCCGCAGCCTTCTTGCCCCAGACAAGGCAGTTGCCGTGGCCCATGCCGCCGATAGAGTTGCGACCGCCGACGTTCGCCATGCCGACGATTTCGCCAGCCATGTAAACGCCTTCAATCACCAGACCGTCGGAGTTGAGCACTTCGCAGTCCTTGGTCATCATCGGGCCGCCGCAGGTAATCATGACATAGGGAACGGTCTTGACCGCGTAGAACGGGCCGTTCGCCATGGCGACTTCCTGCTTGGTGCGGCCGAAGGGATCGTTGCCGTTGGCGCAGCCGTCGTTGTAAGCCGCGATGGTCGCCTTGAAGGTATCCACCGGCAGACCAACCTTTTCCGCTAGCTCTTCGATGGTGTCGGCCTTCCAAGCCAGACCCTTTTCAATCAGGGATTCCACATAGGGATCGAACTCTTCCTTCACGCTGCCCCAAGCGCCGGTGGAGAACACCTTTGCGTCCGGAATCAGCATTTCGGAGGAGAAGACCGTGTAGACGATGTTGTGGGGAGCATTCGCCCACGTTTCGCTCTTGACGTGAGAATCCGCGCCGGTTTCGTTTGCCATACGCTCGCCGTTGGTGTTAATCCACAGCGCGCCGTTGGTGGCGTTGAAGTAGCCGAAGGAGCGGAAGTCATCGCTGGTCGGGATGCCGCCCGCATACGCGGTGCAGAAGTCCATGTTCGTCAGCGGCGCGCCCAGTTCTTCCAGCCAAGCATAGCCGTCGCCGGTCACGCACGCGGGAGAGGTGGACAGCACGTTTTCAAAGTTGTACTTGTTCAGCAGCTCTTCGTTGCCGGCATAGCCGCCCGTGCAGATCACCGTCGCGGGCGCCAGCAGGGTGGTTTCGGTGCCGTCCGCCAGACGAGCCTTCGCGCCGATGACCGCGCCCTCGTCATTGGTCACAAGGCCGGTGACGTAGGTGTTGAGCATCATGTAAGCGTTGGTGGAGAAATACTTTTCCAGTTCCGCGTACAGCGACACGACGAACGCACGAGCGCCGCCCTTGCCGGAGTAGTTGCGCGCCACGTTCAGCGGCTGATACACGCCGAAGTAGGGGACGCGGTCGCCGAAGTCGGTGCCCAGATCGTCCAGCCAGTCCACCGCTTCGCCGCTGATTTCAGCGAATTCGCGGGCAATTTCCTCGTTGAAGTTGCCAGCGCCGCCCAGACGCACGAAGTCCGCGAAGCACAGATCGGGGTCGTCCTCGATACCGGCTTCCTTCTGCATCCGCGTGCAGGTGCCCAGCAGCGTGCCGCCCGCAACGTTCGCAGAACCGCCGTAGGTCGCAGCCTGATCGACAACCAGCACGTTCAGACCCAGCTCAGCCGCACGGGCAGCCGTCGCCAGACCTGCCATGCCTGCGCCGATGACCAGAATGTCCGGCTGCTCAAAGGGCATACCGGCTTCTTCCGCCGCATCGGGGTTCAGGGCGTTCTTCACCGCGTCGATGATGCCCTTGGAGGTAAAGGTCGCGCCGGAAACGATGTCCACGTCCGCAGACTGCGCTTCGACGATCGCCGCAGGAATCTTCTCAATCGCAGGATCGGAGATGCCCGCCGTCTCGGAATGCTCCAAGACCTTCACTTCGGTGATTTTGCCGCCGCTGACCGTCACAGAAACTTTAATCTGGCCGTTCAGACCGGCGCCGCTGCCTTCATAGACGCCGTCTGCCGTCTCCGCCACAGCGGGGATGCAGCACAGCACCATGACCAGCGCAAGAAGCAGGGAAAGGAACTTACGCATGATAGAAATCCTCCTTTTTTTCTGGTGGTGCGCTCATCAAATTTGCTTGTGCAGCTTGAAAAGCGTATCACAATATCCGTATGAAAAGTATAACCTTCTGAATTGCGATTGTCAAGTAATTCACGAAAGTTTTCCCGCCATTTTCGCACTTTTTTTCGGCACGATTATTCCAAAACAGTCAATACAGCAAAAATGCCGCGAAAGCAGCATCTGTGTGCTTTCGTGGCAAAACCACTTTATAGGATTCACCAATTAGGCGGATTTTACCCCTTCCGCATGACTGCCTCAATGTCCTCGACCGTGCGCGGAATCGCTGCCGAGAGGTTTTCGCAGCCGTCTTCCGTTACCAGCAGGTTGTCCTCCAAGCGGAAGCCGATGCCCCATTCCTCGTGGTAGATGCCCACGTCGATGCAGAACACCATGCCCGGCTTGACCGTCAGCGGACGCTCGATAACATCATGCACGTCGTAGCCCACATGGTGTGCGCCGCCGTGCCACATATAGCGCCCGATGTTTTCCGGCTTGTCCAGCACGCCCGCGTCGCAGAGCAGCGCTGCGTTGTAGCGGCGAATCGTCGCATCCACCTCCGCCATCGAGAAGCCCGGCTTGACAATGGAGAACATGTGGTTCGACGTTTGCAGCGCACAGTTGAACAGCAGCTTCTGCTTGTCCGAGAAGCGCCCGTTGCACGGAAAACCGCGGCTGACGTCGGTCATCAGGCTGTCATGCTGCGCGCCGACGTCGTTGAGTACCATGTCGCCGTCGTGCGCCTGTCCGCGGTAGGAATAATAGTGGATGCAGAAGTTGTTCTTCCCCGCGCTGATGATGGACGGGAACGCGGGCCCCTGCGGGCCGTGCTGGGTCAGCGCGTAGTCAAATTCCGCCTTGTACTGGTATTCGTACATCCCCGGACGGCTCGCCTTCATCATCGCCATGATGCCCTCGCCCGTCACCTTTTCCGCTTGGCGGATGGCGTCGATTTCGCAGGGCTGCTTGATGAGCCGCAGACGGCGCAGGATGGCGTTCGCGTTCTCGACTTGCAGATAGGGGTAATTCGCCTGAATCTGCTTCAGCAGCCGATGCGCCGGGCGGTCAATGTCCTGCGGCGACACGCGGAACAGGTCGAGATACACCTGCGCAATCTGCCCGCTGGTCAGGGAGTAGTGTCCGCCCGCCGCCAGCGCGTGGAAATCTGTCTGGAACTGGTTGACAAAGCGAATGTCGGAAATGCCGGACAGCGCCTCAACCTCGGCGGGCTTCAGGCGCGCACCCGTCCAGCGCTCTGCCATCAGGTCGGGCGGCAGAATGTAAATCTGTTCATGCACATTCCCGGATGGCTCTTTCACTGCCATCAGCACAAGCTCATGCTGGTCAAGCCCGGTCAGGTAGTAGAAATTGCGGTCGGTATAAAAAGGATAATATTCGTCATTGGTCTTGCGCACGTCTTCACCGGAGAACATGACCAGCAGCGACGCGGGCTTCATGGCTTCATAGAGCCGTTTGCGGTTTCCTGTGTGGAACGATGCGTTCATCGAAATTTCCTCCTTGACTGAATTTTGCTTCATCATACGCTTTCCCGCGCCAAAAGTCAACGGCAGACGCTATCGGAAAGAAAAAGCAATTGCAATACCGGGCAAAAACCTGTATAATAAACGATGAAAATGGGGGAACTGTTTCCCGCAAAGCCGAAAGGAGTCGAATGACCCACATGACGATCAAAAAAACGATGCTGGAAAGCATTTCGCGGTTCAAATCAAGCAGAGGTGACCTGCTCCGCGCGCAGGGGATGACGATGGCGGTCTGGGCGGCGTGTTTGTGCCCGCTGCTGTTCCTGCTGAACGCGTCGCTGCGGCCGCTGGCGCTGCTCTGCCCGCTGATGCTGATTTTTATTGCCCTGCCGATGCGCCAAAGCACGGCGGAAGCCATGCAGCTCTTCCTCGCCGGCGCGCCGATGGCGACGGTGGCGATGCTGCCGCTGAACGGCTACTGGAAGAAGGTTGCGCGTTCGCTGCGGATGACGGGACTGATGCTGCTGTGGCTGCTGCCGTTCGCGGCGCTGGTGGGGCTGATGCAGTATGAAAGAACAGAGCTGGATGTCGGGACGATTTGGGGGCATCTGAATGCGTTGGGCGGCGGTGCTTTCGATCAGGGCATCATCCGCTATGTCATTATCATGGTACTGATGCTGCTGTTCCCGCTGTTTGGATTGATGTTCCACAGCGGAACGCGCCATGCCTACGCACTGGGTGACCGCAAGCTGGTGAAAGGACACCGCTGGCAAATCGTTGGCTTGTGGCTGAGCGGGCTGCTGTTTGTGCTGCCGATGGCGGCTTGCATCGTTGCGCTGATTGCGCAGGTGAGCGTGTCTGCCGTGCAGTTTACGATGCAATGGTTTGAGAACCTGATGGACATGCCGAGCTTCTCGATGCTAATGCCCCCGAAGTGGCTGCTGGCGGTGACGGCGGTGTCCGCCGTGCTGATGCTGGTGACGAATCCCATGCGTTCGCTGCTGCCGGCGATTTTCCTGCGCGGCGTGAAGGACGAGAAGGAGCAGGAAGATGCTGCGGCTTGACCGAATGCTGGTAACGCTGGGCAAGGGAAGCCGGTCGGAGATGCAGAAGGCGATTCGCGGCGGGCGTGTCCGCGTGAATGGGGACGTGCAGCGCGACCCGTCCGTGCAGGTGGGGGAGGACGCGGAAATCCTGCTGAACGGCGAAAAGCTGGATACCCGCCTGACACGGCATGTGATGCTGCACAAACCCGCCGGACTGCTGACCGCCGCGCGCGACAAGAAGCAGCCGACGGTGATGGACTTGCTTCCGGCGGAATATGCCGCGATTGGCTGTATGCCCGTCGGGCGGCTGGACAAGGACACGACAGGGCTGCTGCTGCTGACGACGGACGGCGAATTGAATCACCGCCTGTTAGCCCCCGCGCGGCATGTGGACAAAACGTATCTGGCGACGCTGGACAAGCCGGTGGGCGACAAGGAAGTCGCAGTGTTCGCATCGGGGCTGTCCCTGAGCGACTTTGAAGCCGCGCCTGCCGATTTGACGCCGCTGCCGGACAATCAGGCGCGCGTGACCATCCACGAAGGGAAATTCCATCAGGTGAAGCGCATGTTCGCGGCGGTGGAGCGCGAAGTGCTGACCCTGCACCGGGAGACATTCGGGTCATTGGTGCTGGACGAGGCGCTTCCCTGCGGGCAGTGGCGCGAACTGACGGAAGCGGAAGCATCCGCCCTCTACCGGGACGCGCAGATGGAGGAAAAGCATGGCTGAACAGTATTTTACCGCTGACCCGACCTGTGAATCGAAGCAGGTGCCGTGTTCGTTTGTCTATCGCGGGCATGGGCTGAACTTCATGACAGACGCGGGTGTGTTTTCCAAGGGCGAGATGGACACCGGGACACGCCTGCTGCTGGATGCCCTGCCGGATGTGTACGGCGACGTGCTGGATTTGGGCTGCGGCTGGGGCGCAATTGGCGTGGCAGTGAAGAAGAAGTATCCCGCCGCGCATGTCACGATGGTGGATGTCAATCGCCGTGCGCTGGAACTGTGCCGCTTCAACGCGGTGCGCAACGGCATCACGGCGGAATGCCTTGAATCCGACGGCATGGCGGAGGTGATGGAGCGCACGTTCGACTTCATTATCACCAATCCGCCGATTCGCGCCAGCAAGCCGGTCATCTACCGCATGTTCGCCGACGCGGCATCGCGGCTCAATCCCGGCGGCGCGCTGTATCTGGTCATTCGCAAGCAGCAGGGGGCGGAAAGCTGCATGAAGTACCTCAAAACGCTGTATGCCAAGGTGGACAAGGTGGACAAATCCGGCGGATTCTGGGTGCTTCGGGCGACAGAACCGCTGAAGAAAGAAAACGAAGCGCAGGAGGAAGCAGCTGATGCACACGTTTGACGAAAGCTATTTTGACGCAGGACTTGACCGCCGCGGCACACGCTGCGAAAAGTGGGACGGCACAGAGAAGGAAAGCGTGCTGCCGCTATGGGTCGCGGATATGGATTTCCCCAGCCCGCCGGAGGTCGCGGAGGCAATTGCCGTCCGCGCACTGCATCCGACATACGGCTATACGCTGGTGCTGCCGGACGACACCCGTGCGCTGAGCAGCTTCTGGCAGCGCCGGCACAATCTGACGATTCAGGACGAGTGGGTGATGATGATCCCCTGCGTTGTGACGGGCATTCGGCTTGCCCTGCTGGCGCTGACGAAGCCGGGCGACGGGGTGATGATTCAGTCGCCGGTGTATGGGCCGTTCCGCTTTTCGGTGGAGGCAACGGAGCGCAGGCTGATGGATGCGCCGCTCAAGCGCGACGATACGGGTCGCTACTCTATGGATTTGGATGCCGTGGAGAAGCAGCTGCAAGCGGGCGCAAAGGCGCTGGTGCTGTGCAATCCGCACAACCCGGTGTCCCGCGCGTGGAAGCGGGAGGAACTGCAAGCGCTGATTGATCTGCTGGCACGGTACGGCGCGTACCTGATTGCGGATGAGATTCACGCGGATTTCGTCTATGCGCCGGAGCAGTTTGTGCCGGTGCTGTCGCTCACGCAGAAGAACGTACTGTCCCTGTGCGCCGCCAGCAAGACGTTCAACCTTGCGGGGCTGGAACAGGCAGCGATGCTCGTGCCGGACGAAGCGGTGCGGGCGAAAATCAACACCGAAATGGAACGCGCGGGCGTTCGCAGCGGCAACCTGTTCGCGCTGGAAGGGACGCGCGCGGCGTATGAATACGGCGACGCGTGGCTGGACGGCTTGATGCGCTATCTGGATGGCAACCGGAAGCACCTGACGGCATTGGTCAAGCAGGAACTGCCCCAAGCCGTGCTGACCCCGATGGAGGCGACGTATCTGGGTTGGCTTGACCTGCGGGCATACGGCATGAACTGCGAGGAGCTGATGGCGCGGACGCTGAAGCATGGCGTGCAGTTCACGGAAGGCACGTTCTTCGGCGAGGGCGGCGAAGGCTTCCTGCGCGTGAACATCGGCTGTCCGCGCCGGAACATCACCGAGGGTATCCACCGCTTGAAAGAGGCGCTGGACGAAGCTGTGGAGGAGAAAGCACATGGCGTTGATTGAATCCGCAGGAGCTGTGCTGTACACTGAGGACGGCGGCGTTCGGCAATATGTGCTGGTGATGGAGAAGAACGGCAGCTTTGGGCTTCCCAAAGGGCATGTAGAACCCGGCGAAACGCTGGCGGAGACGGCGCTGCGCGAGGTTTGGGAGGAAACGGGCATCTGTGCGATTCTGCACACGATGCAGCCGGTGATGGTGGATGAATACCCGATTGCGGGCGGCGATGTGAAGCGGGTGAGCTGGTTTGTGGCGCACTACCACGACCAGACGCCGCTGGCTGACCCGACGCAGGTGCTGGATGTGCGGGTTTTGCCCCTGCGGGAGGCGCTGCGCCTATTGACCTACGGCAGCACAAGGGCGATTCTGCGCGAGGTGGATCGTCGGCTGGGGGATGTGCGTCCGCGTCCGAAGAATTTCTGAGGGCTTTGCGGTCGCCCTCGCTTCGCAGGAAGCACTTTTGTGATTGATTTTTATCGCGGCAGGGGGAATCGCGCCTGCGGGCGCGACAAGGGGACTTTGCGGTCGCCCCCTTGACCCCTTCGCCCGTCGCCACTCCTGTTACTTGGTTTGTATTGTTACTTAGGGGGAACGAAAGGCACACTAACTAAAAAACTTCCAATACAAATTAACTAACATGGGTGTGCACCGAAGGTTTCCAAAGGGCGACCGCAGACATTCGTCTGTTTTTATTGCCCTTTGGTCGCGCCCGCAGGCGCGAAATCCCTGCGGTTGCAGAGAAAACAAGTTTGTGATATGATAAGAGAGAAATTTCTCCGATAGGGACATCGGGGAATCAGAAAGAAGGAAGACCAATGAACGTATTGACGACGCGCGAACTGAAAGAGCGCCTGAATGAATTGCAGGGACAGACGGTGATGCTGCAGGGCTGGATTCGCAATCACCGCAAGCAGAAGAACATGGGCTTCATCGACTTTTTCGATGGCACCTGCTTCAAGAACCCGCAGGTGGTCTACGATAATACCATCGAAGACTATGCGGCGATTCAGGCCCTGCATGTCGGCGCGGCGATTACCGTGACGGGCAAGGTCGTGCCGTCTTACAAAGATCCGACGACCCCCGAAGTGCAGGCGATTGCCATCCACCTCGAAGGCGACTGCCCGGAGGATTACCCGCTTCAGCCGAAGCGCCACAGCGTGGAGTACCTGCGCGAAATCGCGTATCTGCGCCCGCGTACGCGCCTGTTTCAGGCGGTTTTCCGCGTCCGCAGCGTCGCAAGCATGGCCATTCATACCTACTTCCAAGACCGCGGCTACCTCTATGTGCATACGCCGCTGATTACTGCCAACGACGCCGAGGGGGCGGGCAACACCTTCACCGTGACTACCCTGCCGCCGTCGGAGCAGAAGGACGGCAGCAACGATTTCTTCGGCAAGCCCACCTCCCTCGCCGTGACGGGTCAGCTTGAAGCCGAGACGTTCGCGATGGCGTTCTCCAAGGTGTACACCTTCGGCCCGACTTTCCGCGCTGAAAACAGCAACACCAAGACCCACGCCGCTGAATTCTGGATGATTGAGCCGGAAATCGCGTTCTGCGATATTCATCAGCTGATGGACATTGAAGAGGACTTCCTGAAGTACCTCGTCAAGACGGTGCTGGAGAAGTGTTCGGATGAGCTGGAGTTCCTTGACAAGTTCACTGGCGGCGGACTGCTGGACAAGCTGAATCACCTTGCCGTGACGGGTGCGGCGCGCATCACCCACGAGGAAGCCATCACGATTCTGCGCAAGGTGAAGGATCGCTTCCAGTTCGAGCCGAAGTACGGCGAAGACACCGCCAAGGAGCATGAAAAGTACCTGACCGAGGAATACTTCCATAGCCCGGTGTTCGTCTATGACTGGCCTAAGGACATCAAGGCGTTCTATATGTACCAGAACGACGACGGCAAGACGGTCGCTGCGGTTGACCTGCTTGTGCCGGGCGCGGGCGAATTGATGGGCGGTTCCCAGCGCGAAACCCGCTTGGACAAGCTGACGGAGCGCATGGATGCGCTGCACATCTCCAAGGACGCGATGTACTGGTATGTGAACCTGCGCAAGTTCGGCGGCTGCACGCACTCTGGCTTCGGCATGGGCTTCGAGCGTCTGCTGATTTACCTCACGGGCGTTGACAACATCCGCGATGTCATTCCGTATGCGCGCACGCCGATGAACTGCGAGTTCTGATTCCTATTTGCGCATTGGGGCAGCGGCTTTCATGCTGCTTGATTCAACTGCGCCCAAAGCATAAAAGCGCGTTTTTCCCAATGTATTTTCTCCGAAAAACTTCCCCTCCCAAAGGACGGTGATTCCCCATTTCCAAGGGCTTCTGGAAGCGCAGCGCCAAAAAGCTGCTGATGGCGCTACTGTGCCTGCTGCTGATGGCGGCGTTCTACCTCGCGGTTATCATCGGGCAGCCGCAGGAGGACGAAACGGCTTCCACCGTAACGCCGCGCACGGATCAGCCACTGCTGTCCGCCGGACAGGACGTTGTGACCATCACCAGCGCGGATGATTTGCCGCTGCTGCTGCGGATGTTCCCCGCGCCCGCATTGACGCCAACCACCTCCGGCTGGCCGCTTGTCGTTGGCACATGCTATGATGTCGCGTTCGAGAATGGCATGGGACGTATCCTCACGCTGACGTATCAGGCGAGCGACATGATTCAAGTGACGCTGACGAGCATCTATCCCGCGCGGGCAATTGCGCTGCTGGAAAAGGGCGATTACCGTATCAGCGCATCCCTCGGTGCGACGCTGGCAGGTCTGCGTTCCATCCGTATGGAAAACGCGGAGAGCATCCGACTGCACGCGCAGGGCGAGGAAGCACTTTACGTCATGATCACGCCGCTGCTGGAGGAAAACTCCCTCCGCAGCATCGCGGGGCAGATGACCCTGACGGAAGGGGAATAATCCTATTTCCAGATTCACCTGCGCCATCTTTTGAAAAATAAAAACGGGTACTGTGGAGGATTTCGTCCTCACACAGTACCCGCTTTTTTGATGCAATCGAGGGGGAATTACTCCGCAGCAGGCGCAAAGAAGGAAATCTGCGTCGCACCGGTCATGGCATCGGCGGACAGCATCGTGATGGGAGCCGTTTCGACGCTCAGCGTTGCGAAAGAGCCTTCATAGCCGCTCTCGGTCGTGAAAGCGAAGGTCAGCGCATTGTGACCTTCCAGCGCGCCGTCCATCGAGAAGACAATCACCTTCACCGCATCAGCCGGAACGTCCGTCGCCATGACAAACTTTTCGCCGGTCGCGTTGATGGTAATGCTGACTTCCTTCACGGTTTCGCCGGTCTTGTTGTAGACGGTGTAGTAGCCGGTCTGGTTGTTCGCAGCCTTGGCAGCGGCCAGCAGACCCTGCACATAGCCCAGCGTATCCACCAGCGTGCTGCTGGAGACGGCGTCCACCATTTCTTCCTTGGTCTTGCCTTCAATGGCAGCTTCCAGTTCGGCGATGGTCTTGCCGGTCACGAAAGCTTCGATGGCGTTGTAGCTCACGCCCAGCGGCGTGGTTGCGCCCGCCTTGGTCGTCATGTTGGTGCTGTACAGACCGTCGTTCACAACCTTAGAAGCCAGCACCTTGCCTTCGGGATAGTTCTGACCGAAGGAAGCGTCGGAGTTCGGAACGCCTTCCGCCGTGGCGGCATCCATGAACTGGAACTCGTCGATGTGCGCGGCAACGATGGTGTCGCCATCCATCGCGACGGTCAGCACAGCGAAGCAGGACGTGCCATGCGCGGCATACTCAACCTGACCGATTTTGACTTCAGCCAGCGCAGCCGTGGACAGCAGCATGATGGACAGGAGCAGTGCGAAAAACTTTTTCATAGGAGCCAACCTCTTTTTTGCGAAACTTGGCAGAATTTCTACCAGCAACACTATTATACGCGCAGCAATGCCGGTTTGTCCAGACAAACTTGTCAGAAAAATAGCAAAATCGTCGCTTGATGCAATCAGACGTTATTGCCGTATCGACCAGTCATTTGCGTCCGTACTTGCTCGATAACCTCATCCAGCACAAAATTACGGAACCAGTATTCCCCGTCATCAGGGAAATCAAGGTAGTCCGTGTAGAAGGGCATGACGCGCGTATCCTGCTGGCGGAGCGTCCGAATCGCGCCTGTCCGGCAGTCCACTTCCGCGTTGAAGCTGCGCCCGTCGGGGTAATCCAGCGTCACTTTCCAAATGGGGTCGCCCTCGCCGGGGTCAATCAGCACACCGCCGCGCAGGGAGTAGTCATCGTCGCCCAGCGCGCGGGCAGCGTATTCCGCCGCGACCTCTTGAGAAATTGCGTAGTCAGGGACGTCGGGGTAAATCGTCTGACACAGGCAGGCAACAGACCAGTCGCCGACGTAGCTGCCGCTGATGCTTATCGCGGACTGGAAAGAACGGAGCGTCGCCTGATCCCAGCGCAGGATATTGGCACCGTACAAATCAACATAGCGCTGAACAATATGATTGGCGTACATGCCGTAGACGATGCCGGGCTGCGTGTTCGCGTCGCGGTAGAAGCTGGTGACGCGAAGGTCTTCCGCCAGCGTGTTCCAGACGCGCACGGGCAGCAGAATGCTGGCGCGCAGGGCACTGAAGCTCGGAATCTGTACGGAGCCCACCACGGACAAGTCGCTGTCGCGCACATCCAAGAGGAAGTACCCCATGTCGGTGGACAACCAGAAATGCCAAATCAGCTCACCATCCTCGCGATAAACAAGGAACGAGGAATTCTCATAGCACAGATGGGCGTTCAGCGATTTCAAGGCGGCAGCGGTTACATCATCGGCGGTGGATTTCGTGCTGGCATCAGGAACGACCTCCAGCGCCAGCAGGGCGTTGAACAGCGGCAGGGTTCCGTCCGTTTCCATCTGGCGCAGACCGGCTTCGTCCGTCTGGCTGCCGGTCAGCAGCGCTTGCAGCTGCTGGACGGTTTCGCGCTGGTAAATCGGGGGCAGATAGCCCTGCATCAGCAGCGTGAAGCGCGCTGCATCCAGCGGATTGCGGTTCCAGCCGACATCCAGCACTTCGCCGTACCAGTTCAGCGCTGCCCAGTAAATGTCACCCTGCGACGTGTTCTGCGCATCCTTGCTGAAGATCACGACACCGCCGCCCGTGTAGTAGGAGAATCCGCCTGCCGTGTCCTCAAAATCGCTTTCAATAAAGCAGGTGTAGCCTTCTTCCGCCATATTCCGCTGATATTGGCGCTGGATGGCATCGCTGGCGGCAGATTGCGCCGTTTCGGCATCCACGGCGGGTACGCCATGGGAGAAGTCCGTGCGGTCAAGGGTGGACAGCAACTGACTGGGGAAAAACTCCTGCGGCAAACCGTAGAGATTGCCGGAGTACGTCGTCGTCAGCAGCGCACCGGTCAGCCCGTTCAGCTCCAGATACACGATGCTCTGCCCGCTGGGGGCATTCGGCTGGCGGATGGCAATCTTCCAGAAGTCGCCGGACGCGCCCGCAAGGTACTCTGCCGCCAGCACCTCGGACGATGAACCGCCCTGAATGGCGAGCGCGGCGTCAATGGCTTCTTCGCGGGTCAGCGCTTCCACCGGAACATCCGGGAAGCCATCGCGCCCGACGCTCAGAAACAGCTCATGCACCGTCTGCATTGACGAGCGATCCGCCCGCGAAAGCGCCAGAATGTACACACGCAGCTGCAAGGGTGTCCATGTGCGCATGTCGTAGCCGAAAATGCGCCGGAAGCCGCGGGTCACTTCGTCCGCCGTGTGATTGCTGCCCGCACCGCGTTCCCGCCGCATTCGGCAAATGCTGCCGTCCTCCGCGTTCACCGCGACTTCGTATGTCGTGCCGAACGCATCCAGCGCATCAAAATTTACGCAGTAATACGCTCCCTCACAGGTGCCGTCATAAACACCGGAAAGGAAGCGGATACCTACACGATAGAAATCAAGATTGGTGAAATCCGCCTGCGGGTCGTCATTGGTGCGGATGTAGGCAACTGCGCGGGCAAGGGCATCCTGCGCGGTGATTTCGGTGGAGAGCGGTTCGCGCGTCATGCCCGGCAGAATCCCCTGATAGCCGATTCTTTCAAGCGTCTGGCTGAGCGCCACCTGCGCGCGGATATCCCACTGCCCCAGCGACGACCCCGCAGGGCAGAGAATTTCCAGCAGCGTGGAGAGCGAACAGCCACCGTCCTTTTCGACCTGCGTCATCAGCGCCGAAATCGCCTCTTCATCCACTGAAAACTGCAAATCCGCCGCGCTGGCCAGAAGCTTTTTCACCTGTGCCGCCGTCAGGAAATCGCCCTGACGGGTGACGTCGGCAGTGAGCTGCGGAGAATCGTCCGACAAAATCCCGGTTTGCAGCAGGACACCCGCGCCCAGTACCAGCACGAGCAGCACCGCCGCGATGGCCTGCCAGCGAATCACGCGCGGACGCTGTTCATCCTGCGAAACGCGGCGCAGGACGGCATTCACCTGCGCGTCGGTGACGTGCAGTCCAGCTAAATTCGTATCCAGCACCCGCTTGAGTTTATCAGACATAGCAGTCACCTCCTGTCAGCGAAAGTTTGAGCGCCTGTTCCGCTTTTTTGAGCCGCGTATGCACCGTCGACTTGCTGATGCCCAGTGCATCGGCGGTTTCCTGAAGGTTCATGTCCTGATAATAGTAGAGAATCAGCGGCTTTTTGAGGTCGTCGGGCAAGCGCAGGATGTCCAGCATCAATTCCCGATCCTCTGGCAGCACGGTCATCATGCCCTGCGGCAAGTCTTCCAGCGCGTGCCGCATGTCGATGTGCCGAAACCACCGTTTCCGCTGATAATCGCGGCAGACATTGATGGCAATGCGCATCAGCCACGTTTTGACGCTCGCGCCGTTGCGCTGCTCGAAGGTGTCCATGGCGCGCCAGGCGCGGAGGAAGGTGTCCTGCATGGCATCCTCGGCTTCACGCGCGTCGGAAAGGATGACGAAGCATGTGCGCAGGATGGCGGTGCCGTAGGTGCGCATCCAATCTTCTAAGCGGCGTTCATTGGGGGATTGCTGCTCCATGTTTTGCCCTCCTTTCATTTTCATGGTGATTTCAATGGATTAGACGCATAAAGCGGTGCGTTTTTCCAGGGGTAAGGGAAAATTGCGGAGAAAAATAATACGATTTTCCAATTCATTTGCGCTATTTGCTTGCGCCTTTTCCGCGCTGAGCAACTTTTGGCGCACTCAATAAGAAATCCTTATAACCCCCTTCCTGAATTGATGTTTGTGTTTTGGAAAGATGTATGGTATATTTTTCACAAAGTTGCGAAGAGCAACCAGAGTGTCTTCCCTGCACGGGGACATTCAAAAAAGGAAAGGGGTCTTTTCATCATGAAGAAGCTGACGGCGCTGCTGCTTAGCCTGTGCATGGTGCTGACGATGGCCTGCGCGACGGCGCTGGCGGAGGTCAAGACAGCGAGTGCGACGGCGGAAGGGTTTGGCGGCGGAAACGTGACGGTCACGCTGAGCGTGGACGGCGACAAGCTGGTGAACGTGGAAATCGACGCGACATCGCAGACGGATTCCATCGGCGGAGCGGCGGCGAAGGTGCTGGCGGAGCAGATGCTGACGAACAACTCCGTCGAGGTGGACGGCGTGACGGCGGCGACGGTGACATCCGACGCGGTAAAAGCGGCTGCGGCGGCTGCACTGGCGGAGCTGGGGCTGATGAACGCGGACTTGGCGAAGGTCGAGGCGGCGGAGAAGGAAACCTATACCGACTTGACCTGCGATGTGCTGGTCATCGGCACGGGCGCGGCTGGCGGAGCGGCGGCGATGGCGGCTGCGGAAGCCGGCGCGAAGGTCATTGCGATTGAAAAGCTGGCAACCATCGGCGGCACGTCCGCGATGGCGGGCGGCGGCATTGCGGCGCCGGAATCCTCCGAGCAGAAGAAGTACGGCATCGAGGATACCTGCGAAGCCTACGTCGATCTGTGGGTGGAATACAACCACAACGAGTATTTCCGCGAAGACAGCGGCATGGATGAAGACCGCATCCGCTTCGTGGTGGGTCAGGCGGCGGGTCTGATTGACTGGCTGGAGGAGAACGGCTTCGAGTTCGGCCGTCCGATGAGCTTCGACCTGATTGAGGGCGTGGATCGCTTCCACTATGCCTCCAACGGCAAGCCCACTGACCTGCTCTATGCGAAGAATCAGGAGCTGGGCGTGGAATACTGGCTGGAGACGAAGGCAACGGCGCTGCTGACCGACGAAAACGGCAACTGCATCGGCGCGACGGTCGAAAAGGACGGTCAGACCTTCAACATCTACGCCAAGGGCACGGTATTGGCGACTGGCGGCTTCGGCAACAATCAGGAAATGATGGAACGCTTCACGCCCGTTGACGCGGCGCAGGTGGCGTACTTCTACGGCTCCGCGGGTCAGACTGGCGAGGGCATCCTGATGGCGGAGGCCATCGGCGCGGCGGTCTATGAGAAGGGCGCGCGTCTGGGCATGTCCTACGTTGTGGGCGACGGCACGAACGCGGAGCTGACCTCTCTGGGCGGCCCGTGGAGTCAGGCGCCGATTGTGGACAACACGGGTGTCCGCTTCGTCAATGAATACTGCCATTCCCTGAATTATCCGAGCCTGATTTACCGTCATGCGGCGCCGTACTACTGCATCTACGGCTCTGACCGCGAGGACTATGCGGCGATTTTGGCGAACAACGTTGATGACCCGGCAGTGACCTCTGCGGACACGCTTGAAGAACTGGCGGACAAGCTGGGCTTTGACAAGCAGGCGTTCCTTGACTGCATCGCGGTCTACAATGCGGCGAAGGAAACCGGCGTGGATGCGGCGTTTGGCGCGCGCGTGGATTTCATGAATTTCGCGACGGTTGGCCCGTTCTACGCGGTGCAGATTGCGCCTCAGTACACAGGCACGATCGGCGGCGTTGTGACGGACACCTCCGCGCAGGTGCTTCGCGCGGACGGCACGGTCATCGGTGGGCTGTACGCTGCGGGCGAAGCCTCCAACGGCGCGCTGTACGATCTGGTCTATATGTCCGGTTCGTCTTTCCTGAACGCGCTGTCGATGGGTCGCATTGCGGGCGAAAACGCGGCGAACCAGCAGTAATCGGTTGATAAAAATGGCACCAGACCGAAGCGGCAAATGCTGCGAAGGGCTGGTGCTTTTTTTGAGTGCGGGGATGGGTGTGATTCGTTGTACTGAGGAACAAGTCAATGCTGGTAGGGGTCAAGGGAGCGATTAGAAAACACTTTGGTCGTCTCCGTTGGACTCCGCGCGATTGAGCTGGTTTCGCCACTCTACTTTTTCCGCGTGTTTAGCCCTTCTTCATTTTCTCTATCATGCAGTCCCGAATCATCCGAATCGCCGGTGTCAGCCGTCTGCACACCAGCACCGACCGATGATGTCCAATATCCTCCGTCAGCGGAATCAGCTTCACGCCCTTGAAATAGGATGGCTTTCTCGCTGGAAAGAAGGAAATCCCCAGATTCAGCGAAACCATCAAAATCTGCATATCTGCCGAATCCGCATAAATAATCAACGGATGCGAAAATCCCAGATTTTGCGCCCAGTCGTGAATCGCGCCGCGCCCGCTGCGGGATTGGTCGGGGGCAAGCAGAATCAACGGATACGCGCGTAAATCAGAAAGCGACACAACCGACTTTTTCGCTAATGGCGACGCTTCGGAAACGGCAGCAATCATCGGCACATCGTAGAGTACCTCCTGATAGGTGTTCCTCTGGTCGATTTCGCCGGGAAGCGTCAGCACCATGTCGCATTGCCCGCGATAGAGGGCGTCGGACATGGCCGTCAGCGATAGGTATAGCGGGTGAATTACCAAATTGGGCAGGTGCGGATGCAGGGAAAGGTACGCATCGACAATCAGTTCTTTTTCCAGCGGCCCGTTGTAGCCGATGTGGATGGCGCTCACACGGTGCGCATCGGCGAAAGCGTCCTGCAATTCAAGCTGAATCCCCATCAGGCGCTCGGCGTAGGGGAGAAACTGCTCGCCTTGGTCGGTCAGCACCGCGCCGGTAGACAGACGGTGGAACAGCGCACAGCCCATTTCTTTTTCCAACGACGCAATCTGCTGGCTGATGGCGGTCTGGGAGACGTACATGTTCTTCGCAGCGGCGGAAAAGCTGCCTTCGCGGACGACGGCGAGGAAATACGCGATTCGGTCGGTATTCATGCGAAAAGACCTCCACTGGGGACAAAAAACTCCCTTCCGCGGTGCGCAGAAGGGAGCAAAGATGCGAGCGGTTAAGGGCGCTGACCCATGCCGCCTTCGAGGGTGATGGTTTCGCCGGACATGAATTTGAAGTCCGGGGAAGCCAGCTGGACGCACACATGGCCAATTTCTACCTCGGAGTCGCCGTAGTGGCCCATCGGGGGCATCTTGACATTCGCCTTGAACGCCTCGGGATATGCCTTCTGGAAGTTCTCCAGCTGCGTCGTCCATGCCAGCGGGCAGACAACGTTGACGTTGATACCGTCCTTGCCCCATTCGGTGGCGGCAACGCGGGTCAGGCCGCGAATGCCTTCTTTTGCCGCGGCATACGCGCACTGCCCATAGTTGCCAAACAGACCCGCGCCGGAGGCGAAGTTGATGACCGCGCCCTTTGTTTCCTTCAGATAGGGGTAGCACGCCTTCATATAATAGAATGTGGCGTACAGACCGGAATACAGCGCGAGATTGAACTGCTCGGTGGTATGGTCAGCCAGCGGAACGCCGGATGCGGAAGCCTGCGCGTTGTTAATCAGCACGTCGATGCGGCCGAAGGTGTCAATCGCCTGTTTGACGACATTGTTCACAACAGCCTCGTTGTCCGCGCTGTCATTCACGTCCGCCTGCACGCACACCACCTTCACGCCATAGAGGCGTTCCAGTTCTTCCTTCGCGTCGGTCAGCTTCTTCACGTTGCGGCCCGTGATGACCAGATTCGCGCCTTCCTTGGCGTAAGCGGTCGCAATGCCGTAGCCAATCGAACCGCAGCGGCCGTTGCTGAGCTTCGCATAGCCCGCGCCGGTAATAATCGCTGTCTTTCCTGCCAGAAAACCCATTATATATTTCCTCCTTCATGGTGAAGGCTGAACAAGCAGCCTGTGCACTTATGGTATCACAGATGATGCGGAAAAGCAAGAGCGGACGGCACAAAATGGACAAGAATTGATGATTTTTTCACAATGTCGCCGGGCTCCAATCGGAAAAACGGAAAAGAAACAGCAAAAGTTTGATGAATTGTTTGACGCATCCCATTCATTGCACTATAATGGAGCCAGTAGCGTTCCGGGCGTACTGCGCGCCCGGCAAAGTGGGAGGAACGCGGAATGAAGGCAGAGAGCAAACGCTCAGTGCGCACCATGCTTCAGTGGCTGCTGGGAGTGGCGACGGTGCTGATGGCGGCGCTGTTGATTTGGCAGTGCGTGACCATCTATCATGAGGGCATCGCGCCGGAAAACATGGGCGAAAACGGACTGCGGATTCACGATATTTACAGCCGGGAAATTGTCACGGCGCACTTCGCCTCGATTGCGTGGAGCGTGTGGGTCTTTCTGGCGCTGCTGGCGGCGAACATCATCGCCGGAAAGCCGGAGCAGAAGGAATCGCTTCGCGCGCCGGTGGAGAATCAGCTGCTGATGCTGCGCGCGCGGACGGAGGAGACGGACGAAATCCGCAAAGTGAAGAAACAGCGCATCGGCGTATGGTGCGGCGCAGCGATTCTGTGCCTGATTTGCGGGGGCATGGCGGGGCGATTCCTGCTGGACTGGTCGAATTTTGCCCCGCGTGATTTGGAAGTCGTCGTGCGCCAGATGGTGATTGAAACGTTCCCGTGGATTGGGCTGGCGTTCATCCTCCTGATGGCGGCTGAGCAGTGGAATTTCCGCCTGTTGATGAAGGAACTGGAACTCCGCAGGAGCGCCCCGAAGCGCAAGCTGGATGCAGCCGCTCCGGAAAAGACGACGGGCAGGAACGTCATCCGCGTGATCATCGCTGCTGCTGCGGTGGTGCTGATTGTGCTGGGTGTGATGAACGGCGGCATGTTCGATGTGCTGGTGAAGGCAATCAATATTTGTACGGAGTGTATCGGCCTTGGCTAAGAAATTTGCGGCATGGTGGAGCGCCCATAAGCCCACCACCCGGCGGCTCATACAGGTTTACGCCGCCCTGCTCTACAACGCCTATGTGAAGGGATTCATCAAGGGCGACATTTACACTGGCAGCATCAAGAACTTTTGCGTGCCGGGGTTCAACTGCTACTCCTGTCCGGGCGCGATTGGCGCATGTCCGCTGGGGGCGCTGCAAAACGCGCTGGCGTCCTCGGATAAGCGCGCGCCGTACTACGTTCTGGGCATTCTGATGCTCTACGGGCTGATTTTGGGGCGCACCATCTGCGGCTGGCTCTGTCCGCTGGGGCTGATTCAGGAATTGTTCTACAAGATTCCGACGCCGAAAGTGAAGAAAAGCCGCTTCACCCATGCGCTGTCGTATCTCAAATACGTCCTGCTGGCGGTGTTCGTGGTCATCATCCCGCTGGCGTACAGCTTGCAGCAGTATCCCGTGCCGGGCTTCTGCAAGTACATCTGCCCGGCGGGGACGTTCGAGGGCGCAATGGGCTTGCTGGCGAACCCGGTCAATGCGGGCAAGTTCTCCATCCTCAACATCCTCTTTACGCGCAAATTCGTCATCATGGTGGCGATTCTGCTGGCGTGTGTGTTCTTCTACCGTGCGTTCTGCCGCTTCCTCTGCCCGCTGGGGGCGATTTACGGTCTGTTCGCGCGTGTGTCGATTCTCGGTGTGAAGGTCGAGAAGAGCAAATGCACGAACTGCGGGCGCTGCGTGGCGCACTGCAAGATGGATATTCGGCATGTGGGCGACCATGAGTGCATCCACTGCGCATCGTGCGTGGACGTTTGCCCGACGAAAGCCATCAGCATGAAAATGGGCAAAATTACGCTGAAAGCGAACGAGGTGCAGCCGATGAAGCCGGAGGACAACAAAAAGCGCACGAACCGCCGCATTCGCGTGATGGCGGCGTGGACGGCGGCGCTGGTGGTGTTAGGCGTGGTGATGTGGCAGGTAAACAAGGACGATGCCGCAGCCGAGCCGACAAGTCAGCCTGCCGCGACGGAAACGCTTGCGCCCGAAGCTACAGCAGCGCCGGAAGACGACACGCCGGTTGGCTACGAAGTCGGGATGAAGTGCCCGGACTTCACGGTTCCGCTGTACGGGGAAGAAGGCGGCGAATTTACGCTGTCGGCGCAGAAGGGGAAAGTGACGGTCATCAACTTCTGGGCGACGTGGTGCACGCCGTGCGTGGCGGAGCTGCCGTATTTCGCGGAACTGTATGCGGAGTATGGCGACGAAATCTCGCTGGTGGCGATTCACTCGAACCTCGTGACGGACGATGTGGACAAGTTCCTCGCGAAGGAGAACCTCGCGATGCCGTTCGCGCTGGACAATACGGGCGCGGTGATTAAGTCGCTGGGCGGCTCGACGCAGCTGCCGATGACGGTGATTGTCGATGCGGACGGGAAAATCGTGTACAACAAGGTCGGGTCGGTGACGCTGGAGATTCTCGAAGGGCTGGTAAAGCCGTTGCTGCCCGAAAAGGACGACGACACGCCGGTTGGCTACGAAGTCGGCATGAAGTGCCCGGACTTCACGGTTCCGCTGTACGGGGAAGAAGGCGGCGAATTTACGCTGTCGGCGCAGAAGGGGAAAGTGACGGTCATCAACTTCTGGGCGACGTGGTGCACGCCGTGCGTGGCGGAGCTGCCGTATTTCGCGGAACTGTATGCGGAGTATGGCGACGAAATCTCGCTGGTGGCGATTCACTCGAACCTCGTGACGGACGATGTGGACAAGTTCCTCGCGAAGGAGAACCTCGCGATGCCGTTCGCGCTGGACAATACGGGCGCGGTGATTAAGTCGCTGGGCGGCTCGACGCAGCTGCCGATGACGGTGATTGTCGATGCGGACGGGAAAATCGTGTACAACAAGGTCGGGTCGGTGACGCTGACGGTGCTGGAAGGGCTTGTCGCGCCGCTGCTGGCGGAGTAACCAATCAATATGGGCAGGGGGATTCGTTCTCCCTGCCTTTTGAATTGTAACAATTGCGCCGGAACGCTTGCGGAATAGCCTCTTTGCTGGTATCATGAAGGAAGAAATCACCATAGGAGGGAAAACGCATGAAGAAATTGCTGTGCGGGCTGCTGTGCCTGCTGATGCTGCTGGGGTGCGCGTCGGCGGAAGGGTATTTATATGCTGCGAAAGGCGACAATGGCTTGTGGGGACACATCGACGAGATGGGGAACTGGGTGATTCCGCCGAAATTCGACAGTGCGGGCGACTTCCGGGGCAATTATGCGTGGATTCAGCAGGGCGACCGGGAGGGGTTCGCGAACCGTGACGGCGAAATTGTGCTGCTGCTGGATGAGAATGTAGTGGCAGACAGCGGCTATGACGGCTTCTATTACGGTGGACGCGAAACGGGCATTTGGCTGCTATACAAGAAGGCGACGGGGAAAAACAGTCTCGGCACGGAATGGATGGAAGGCTTCTTTGATGTGCAGAGCGGTGTTTACAGCGGCTTGAAGTGGCGGGGCGTGAATCATAGGGAGTCGAACAGCCGCTTGATTGCCGTGGCAGACGAAACCGGCAAGTGGGGCTATGTCAGCCGCGATACGGGCGAAATGGTGATTCCGGCGAAGTATGATTCGGACAACATGGGTTCCAATTTTTATGATGGGTACGCCGTTGTCACATTCTGGGACGATGATTACAACATTGTGCAGACGCTGCTGCTGGACGAAACGGGGAAGGAATATCCCCTGCCGGAGGGCATCAATGCGGCGAACTGCGATACCGTGATTAGCGGCGGGCTGTTTGAGGTGGTGGACGAGAACGGCTTATACGGCTATTGTAATACAAGCGGCGAAGTGGTGATTGAACCGCAGTTTGCGTATACCTTCGAGTTTGAGGATGGCTATGCGGAGGTTGAATTGACCGACGGCACTTGCGGCGTCATCGACCGGACGGGGAATGTTGTGATGCGCACGACGGATACGCACTATGCCCACGTCCGTCACGGCTGCTATGTGTTGCCGACGGGCGAACACAGCTTCACGATGTACAGCGTGGCGGGCGAGGAGTTGTTCACCCTGCAAGGCGAAAATATCGTGCGGCTGTGGACGCCGGAAGAAAACGGCTTGTGCGTGTACGTTGTGGAGAAGGGCAGACAGCGCCGCTGCGGTTGGGTGAACATGCAGGGCAAAATCATCAGCGAAGCGAAGTGGACATTCCCGGAATACGACCAGCCGGACGTGTATTTCCCGTCGGGCTTGCAGGCAGTGTACGATATAGACGGCACGAGGCTGGCAGGGTATCTCGACGAAAGCGGCGAACTGGCGATTCCGCTGCAATTCAGCTTTGTGACGCAATTTTACGGCGAATTAGCGTATGTGGGAATGGTGCAGGACGACGGCACGACCCAATACGGCTACATCAACCAGCAGGGCGAATGGGTGTACAGCTGGACGGAATAATCCCTCGGCGGCGGTGGAAAATGAACATCGCCGCTTCTTTGTGCCTTGACATGGAATGTCCTCAATGGTATAATAAAGATGATATTGTCCATCTGTCTGCACGGCGCTGCGGGAAAAAGCGGCAGTGCCCGTTTGGAGGCGCGGAAAACATATGACGCAGGGGGATGAGCGCATGAAGGCTGCGAAAGCGTCGATTCGCCAGCGCCTGACCCACAGCAAACTGCCGATGTTGGTGCTGGTCGGCGTTGTTTTATTTGCGCTCATTTTCCTTGGGATGCGCTTTTTCACCCGCTATACGCGAGAAGAACTCTACCGCGAAAGCCAGAATCAGCTGACGGAAATTACGTCGCAAATGTACGAGAAGCTCTCCATCACGCTGGAACAGCAGTGGGATTTCCTGACTGTAATGGATAGGTCCGTAGCTTTCTACGCCCCGACGACACAGGAGGCACTCGTGCAGCTGCTTCAGGCGACACAGAATCAGCTGATGTCGCAGGACAGCGCCCTGCGATTCCTTGCGATTGACGAAAGCGGAAACCTGATTAACGCGGCGGGAGAGCGGATGCCCTGCGAATTTGCCGATACGCTTGGCATGACAGGACGACAGTGTTTCCTTATTCGCGGCAGGGGCGGCGATGAAAATCAAATGGTCTTTTCCCTGCCCATCATGCAGCCGCTGACGGTTGCGATGGGGGAAAAGAGCATCCGCATCACGCATCTGGTGCTGCTCAAGGGCATGAGTAGCCTGACGCCGTTCTTCCGCAGCAGCGCATTTCACACGCAGAACAGCACCTATGTCGTCATCAGCGACGGCGTGAAGATGTATTCCGACGCGGCGGATGAGAACATCAACTTTCTGGGACGGAACATCTATCCAGCGCTGCGGACGCTCCGCTACCCGCACGCGGGCAATTTTGATAACTGTCTGACGGAACTTGAAGCATCCGACAATCATTTTACCTGCACCGATGTGCTGGTGGACAAAACACAGTATTTCTTGTGCATGAAGCGCCTACCTGGATGCGACTGGACGATGCTGTTTCTTGTGCCGGGGGTGGAGGTCGCTGCCGGTGCGCGCGCAATGGTGGATTCGATTACGCTGATAGTCAACATTGCGTTCTTCGTCTTGCTGCTGCTGACGGTGGGGGCAATGTACTTTCTGTTGACGGCGATGCAGAACCGGGAGCGCTACGCCGTGGAGACGGAGAACGCGCAGGCGCTTGCACAGGCGAACGCGGAGCTGGATCGGGCGCGTCAGGCAGCGGTGGATGCGCTGAAACTGGCGGAATCCGCAAGTGTGTCTAAAACGGCGTTCCTGACGAATATGAGCCATGACATCCGCACCCCCATGAACGCCATCATCGGCTTGACGAACCTGATGCAGCACGACCTGAATGACCCGGAGAAGCTGCAGGCCTACATCGACAAGCTGCATACATCCAGCGAGCATCTGTTAGGGCTGATCAATGACGTGCTGGACATGTCCAAAATCGAGAGCGGTGCGGTGACGCTGCGCATGGATGAAGTCAATCTTGCTGAGCAGATTGATCAGATTGAAGCCATCATCCGCCCGCAGACGCGCCAGCGCGGGCAGCACTTTATCGTCCGCGCGAGCCAGATTCACCACGAGAATTTCATAGGCGATGCGACCCGCCTGCGGCAGGTGCTGCTGAACATCCTGTCCAACGCGGTCAAGTATACCCAGCAGGGCGGCGAAATCAGCCTTGATGTGCGCGAGGTGTCCCGCAGCGGGCATTCGTATGTGAAATACGCGTTTGTGGTCAAGGACAACGGCATCGGCATGACGGAGGAGTTCCAGAAGCACCTGTTCGACGTGTTCACCCGTGCGGAGGATTCCGTGACGAACAAGGTGCAGGGCACGGGGCTGGGCATGGCGATAAGCAAGAGCATTGTGGACATGATGGGCGGCGTGATTAACGTCGAGAGTGCGCCGGGCGAAGGCAGCCGCTTCGAAGTGCTGCTGGAGTTCAAGGTGGACGCACAAGCGGATGACCGCGCGCACACGGTGAAGGACTGCCGTCTGCTGCTGGTCGGCTATGCGCCGGGGCGCGTGGCGGACGTGCAGGATGCGCTGGAACACACACCCGTGACGGCGGAGGCGGTCGAGCGCCCTGAAGACGCGGTGAGCATCCTGCGGCAGGAGGATGTGGACGTAGTGCTTTTGTCCTGCCAGTACCGCGCGCCGGAGATGCTGCGCCCGCTGGTTCGCCAGATGCGCGAGGCAGCCGGGAAGCCGATTTTCGTATTCTGTATGCAGGCGGGGCAGCGCGAGGAAGTGCTGGATATCATCAGCGCCTGTGGGCTGGACGGCTTTGTGCCGCTGCCGTTCTTCCTCTCCAATCTGGAGAACGAGATGGCGAAACTGCGTACGGAATTTGGCAATATCGGGAACGTGGACGGCACATCGGTGCTGAACGGGATGCGGCTGCTCTGCGCGGAGGACAATCCGCTGAATGCGGAAATTCTGGAAGAACTGCTGCACATGCAGGGCGCGACCTGCACGATTTACAGCGACGGCAAGCAGCTGGTGGAGGCGTTCGACCACGTCCGCCCCAGCGACTACGACGTTATCCTGATGGACGTGCAGATGCCTGTGATGAACGGCTACGAAGCGACGCGTGCCCTCCGCGCCAGCGACAACCCCGTCGGCCGGACGATTCCGATTATCGCGATGACCGCGAACGCCTTTGCGGACGATATCCAGCAAAGCATGGATGCGGGCATGGACATGCACCTTTCCAAGCCGATTGACATTGCGGTGCTGGAAAAGACGCTGAGCCTCTTCCGCACGGACAAGAAGAACCATGGGCGTGCGGTGTTTAAGAGGAGAGTCATGGAGATGGAGAAGTGAGCAAGTGCGGTTTGCACTGCTCCAGCATAAAAGAAAAGGCGCTGCCGGGAAAATTGCGGCAGCGCCCTTTTCGTTTAGGCTGCACTGTAATCAGTGCGGAAACGGATGGCAATTGCAGATAGATAGCAGAAGAAGAGCACATCCATAATGTAGGGGAGATAGAACGATATATTGGTCACACCGTTATACAAAAGCTCGTTGAATGCGACGAAAAAGGCAACCGTGGTAAAGGTGGATGCAAGGCAGCAGATGCCCCACACAACAAGAGAAATCGAAGAAGGATTCTTGCGGAAAACATTGAGTGAGCACAGCAGAAGAAGAACTGCCATCACAAAGCCGCCGACGGCGAGGGAGAACTCCGGCGACGTCCATAGCGCGGGGGTACGGAGCGAATAAGAATAATGCAAATACGACCATGCTACGGAATTATAGTAGTAACCATTGAGGTTCAGTGTGCCGTGACGGAAAAACTGCGCGAAGTAAGGGTAAAGAACAGCAGCAGAAGCCACGGCGGTAACGGCAGCGCTTGCAATGGCAAGAGGTCGATTTTTCAACCTGCGCGAAAAGAATATTCCGACAAGGGGGAACAGCAGCATGATAAAAAACAGAATGGGCTGACAGGGAATCGCGGAAGAGGTATCATAAAAGTACTGCGAGAACAGGGACGGGATAAGCGTGCAAAGAAGCAGGGAGCACACCAGCGTAATAGGGATGGTAGGGCTATGCCTCAGGGCGCGGTCATAGTGCAAGTCAGCCGCGGAAACCTTCTCGGACGTGCCGTCGAAATACACGATTTCGGCTTCGCCAATGCCAACGCTGCTGATGGAAGAACCGTCCCAGACGTAATCCCACTGGGCAGTTTTGGAATGATGTGCCTTGATAGGGCCCGTGACGGTCAGCGTAGCGCTGTTAAAGATGCCGCCGACGACATCGCGCACTTGATTGAACGGAAAAACGGTCAGCTTGACGTACTTGATATCCCGCGTATCCTCGTTATAGAACTTGATTTGAACGCCAGCCTGTCCCCATTGGTTCGGGCCAGCCTGAAAGCCCTCGGTGGAAGTGGTATCGCTGGAAGCAAAGCCGCCAGCGACGGTAACGGTGGTGGTGTAGGTGGTTACGGGATGCCCGATGAAGAGGGAAGAGACGGTAATTCCCATGCTGAACCTCCTTGTGCTTCTTGAAAAAAAGCCGTCATGAAGCAAAACTGACAAATGACGATTCAGAAGCATATTTTTTACAATAATACACCGATTAAGTAAAAAAGTCAAGTGCAGATGGGCGGAAAATGGGGAAACGGGAAGATTCGTTATACTTCTTCTGCGTGCATTTTTTTAGCTAATTCCCTGAATAAAAAAGTCCCACCTTGGTTCGCAGTACATCTTTCGATGCCTTATGCGTGGTGGGCTCGCTTGATACTATATTATGCTCGATTGACTGGTTTGTCAAGTTATGGTGAGAATTTTTTTACGAGTGCGGGGCGGGATATGGGCATACAATTCGGTCGCGCCCATCTGGCGCGACAATATGTGAGTGGTCGAATGTGCAGCTGGAGGGCGCTCCTGCGGGAGCGCAAAGTTACTGGCAGGGACGCTTCGCTGCCTGCGCCTTGGTTGAGCGCGTTTTGCATACTGGTCGCCCGCGGAACGGTTGGGGCGTTGCCCCAAACCCCACAAGGGACGCTGTCCCTTGACCCTGCAAGGGGGATCCCCCCTTGACCCCTCTGCGCGATTGAATTGGTTGCTTTTCCTTACTTCTTCCGCGTGTTGCTCTGATTTCTATCCATCCCTAACCGAAAAACCGCGCGGTCTGCGTTTTGCCACAGACCGCGCGGTTCATTTTATACCATCACCAGCGCATATAAAGTTCGCCATTCTCGTTCACGTCGATGGTCAGCGTATCGCCCGGCTTCACATCCGCGGCAATAATATGCTTTGCCACCAGCGTCTCAATCTTCGACTGAATGAACCGCTTCAGCGGACGCGCACCGTAGACCGGGTCAAAGCCCTGATCAATCACGGCATTCATCGCCGCGTCGGTCAGCTCCACCTTCAGCTGACGATCCGCCAGACGCTTGTTCAGGCTGTCCAGCATCAGCAGCACAATCTTGCTGATCTGCTCCTTCGTCAGCGGCTTGTAGTACACAATCTCGTCAATACGGTTCAGGAACTCCGGACGGAAATGCGTCTTCAGCAGCGCATCGACCTGCGCGCGCGCTTCGGGCGTAATGTCGTCGTTCGCGATGCCGTTCAGGATGTACTCGCTGCCGAGGTTGCTCGTCATGATGAGGATGGTGTTCTTGAAGTCCACCGTGCGCCCCTGACTGTCGGTGATTCGGCCGTCGTCGAGCACTTGCAGCAGAACGTTGAACACATCCGGGTGCGCCTTCTCCACTTCGTCGAACAGCACGACGGAGTACGGATGGCGGCGGACGGCTTCGGTCAGCTGACCGCCCTCGTCATAGCCGACATATCCGGGAGGTGCGCCAATCAGACGCGATACGCTGAATTTCTCCATGTATTCGCTCATGTCGATGCGCACCATGTTCTTCTCGTCGTCAAACAGCGCCTGCGCAAGGGCTTTTGCCAGCTCGGTCTTGCCGACGCCGGTCGGGCCGAGGAACAGGAAGCTGCCCAGCGGACGGTTCGGGTCTTGGATGCCCGCACGGGAGCGCAGGATGGCTTCGCTGACGCGCTTGACGGCTTCATCCTGCCCAATGACGCGCTGATGCAGCGTGTCCTCAAGGTGGAGCAGCTTCTCGCGCTCGCCCTCCATCAGCTTCGCCACCGGGATGCCCGTCCAGCGGCCGACGATTCGGGCGATTTCCTCCTCCGTCACCTTGTCGCGCAGCAGGCTGCCCTCGCCCTTGGACTTCTCGGCGATGGCTTCTTCCGCCGCCAGTTCCTTCTTGAGCTTCGGCAACTCGCCGTACTTCAGTTCTGCCGCCTTGTTCAGGTCGTACTGACGCTCGGCGCGCTCCATTTCGGCGTTCACGCGTTCGATTTCCTCGCGCAGCTTGTTCACCTTCGTGATGGCGTTCTTTTCGCTTTCCCACTTCGCCTTCATCTGGTTGAACTCGTCGCGCTGCTCCGCCAGCTCCTTCTGCACCTCTGCCAGACGCGCCTTGGTCAGCTCGTCGTCGTCCTTCTTCAGCGCCGCTTCCTCAATTTCCAGCTGCATGATGTGGCGGTTGATGTCGTCCATCTCTGTCGGCATGGAGTCGATTTCGGTACGAATCATGGCGCACGCTTCATCCACAAGGTCAATCGCCTTGTCGGGCAGGAAGCGGTCGGTGATATAGCGGTTGGAGAGCGTTGCGGCGGCAATCAGGGCGTTGTCCTGAATTTTCACGCCGTGGAACACTTCGTAGCGCTCCTTCAGGCCGCGCAGGATGGCAATCGTGTCTTCAACAGACGGTTCGCCCACCATGACCGGCTGGAAACGGCGCTCCAAAGCGGCGTCCTTCTCGATATACTGGCGGTATTCATTCAGCGTCGTCGCACCGATGCAGTGCAGCTCGCCGCGCGCCAGCATCGGCTTCAAGAGGTTGCCGGCGTCCATTGCGCCGTCCGCCTTGCCTGCGCCGACAATCGTGTGCAGCTCATCAATGAACAGCAGGATGCGCCCTTCGCTGCGCTTGATTTCCGCAAGCACCGCCTTCAAGCGCTCCTCGAACTCGCCGCGGAACTTCGCGCCGGCAATCAGGCTGCCCATATCCAGCGAGAAAATGGTCTTGTCTTTCAGCGAATCCGGCACGTCGCCGCGCACGATTCGCTGCGCCAGCCCTTCGGCGATAGCGGTCTTGCCGACGCCCGGTTCGCCGATCAGCACCGGGTTGTTCTTCGTCTTCCGGCTCAAAATACGGATGACGTTGCGGATTTCGCTGTCACGGCCGATAACCGGGTCGAGCTTGTGCTGCCGCGCCATCTCCACAAGGTCAGAGCCGTACTTCTTCAGCGCATCGTACGTTTCCTCCGGGTTGTCGGTGGTCACGCGGGTTGCGCCGCGCACGCCGGACAGCTCCTTCAGGAACTTCTTCTCGTCGTAGCCCATGCGGCTCAGGATTTCTTTGACGTGGGCGTTCGGCTTCGACGCGATACCGAGGAAAACATGCTCAACGGAGAGGTACTCGTCCTTCATCTGCTTGGCGCGGTTTTCCGCCTCCAGCAGGGCTTTCTCGAAGTCCGGGGAAATATAAACCTTGTCTGCCTCGCGGCCGGGGCCGGACACGCGCGGAATCCGGGACAGCGCATCATTCAGCGCCGCACGGAAAGCATCCACGCTGATGCCGCACCGGGTCAGCAGCTGCGGGATGAGCGCCTTCGCATCTTCCGTCAGGGAGAGCAGCATATGCTCCTCATCCACCTGCATGTGCTGATATTCCACCGCGATTTGTTGGGCGCGCTGGAGAGCTTCCATCGTTTTCTGGGTGAACTGGTTCGTGTTCATAACCAAACCTCCTTCCGAGGGTTTGACTTTCTTTGACTTTCGTCAGACTCTATTGTATTCATTTTCTCCTGTTTGTCAAGAGGTTTTTTTGAAAACTTTTTGTGAACAAATGAGAGGAATGAGGTCATCAGTATTCCGTGCTGAGCAGAAAATCCGCAATGTGCATGGTGCGGATGCCCTGATAGTTGCCGCCCGCAAACGCATCTGTGGTGAGTACATATTTGGGGTAGTTGTCGCGGATTTCCAGCAGACGCTCATACTCCCGCTTGGCGGTCCTTTCTGAGCGAATCTCCTGCGTGACCTGAACGTAGAGCCTTTCGTTCTGCCGCTCTGCAACAAAGTCGATTTCGCCGCCGTCGGTTTTGCCCACGTTGACTGTGTACCCGCGGCGGCAAAGTTCCAGATAGACGATGTTTTCCAAGCTGGCGGCGACGCTGTCCGCGTCATAGCCCAGCACGCTGTACCGCAGGGCGACATCCGCCAGATAGAATTTCTCCTGCGTCTTCAAGAGCTCGCGCCCCTGCAAGTCATAGCGGATGCAGCGGTGCAGCAGGTACGCCTTTTCGAGCTTCTCCAAGTAGTTGTAAACTGTTTCGTTGTCCAACGAACGATGCTCCGATTTCAGATAGTCGGCAATGGACTTCGCGGAGAAGGTGTTGCCGACGTTGTTGAAGGTGTATTTGACGATACGTTCCAACTGGTCGATTTTTCTGATTTGACTGCGGCGGACGATGTCGGAAAAAATTGTGGAATTGTAAATATCGCGCACGATGGTGTAGACTTCCTCCTGCGAATAGGCTTGCAGGTGCGTCGCCGGAAATCCGCCGAGACGGACATAGTTCGCCAGCTCTGTTTTTGCGTCGCTGACGGGCGCATACTGCCGCTTGAACATCAGATATTCGCCGAAAGACAGCGTGAAAATGCGGAAGGAGATATACCGCCCGGTCAGGTAAGTGGCGATTTCGGAGGACATCATGCGGGAATTCGAGCCGGTGACATATAAGTCCACATCAAAATCGGACGCCAGCGAATTCACGACCCGCTCCCATCCCTCGATTTCCTGCACTTCGTCAAGGAACAAGTACGTTTTCCCTTCTGTTGACAGGCGGGATTTCAGCTGGTCATACATGTCCTTTGCGGTCAAATCCACATATTCCATCGAATCGTAGCGGCAGCTGATGATACGCTCGTCGGGAATATGCCGCTCCGTTTTCAGGCGCTCCATAATCATTTTGAGAATGGTGGATTTCCCGCAGCGGCGCACGCCGGTGAGAATCTTCACAAACGGCGTATCGGTGTACGCCATGATTTTGTCCATATATAAGGGTCTATCAATCACAAAAATCACCTCCGATAAGGGTAGTATATCCTAAAATGAGGGGCAAGTCAAACATTTTTGCGATTATACTACGAAAAACTTCATAAATATAGCGGCGCTTGCGGTTATATTCCGAACAACCCGTCCGCCGACACCAAAAGAGGGCAGCCCATGCCGCCCTCTTCACGATGATATGCGCCCATCACTTTTTCAATGCCGCCAAAAGCTCGTCAAGGTTCTTGTATCCCGGAACATTCGGTTTTTTCGCAATCCGCGCGGGAATGGCAAGATGCGCTGTACTTGCATTCCCCTCGATTTGACACGCCCCCTTCAATGCGCTATAATCATCTCCGAAACCATCGTACAGGAGGTCAACCCATGATTCGACGGGCGACGGAGGCGGATTTGCCGGAAATGCGGCGCGTGTTTGATGCCGCGCGCGCGTATATGGCAGCGCAGGGCAATCCGAACCAGTGGGAGCCGGGGTATCCGACGGACGAGGTGCTTCGCGGCGATATGGCGCGCGGCGGACTGCATGTGCTGGCAGATGATACGGGGATTTACGGTGCGTTCGCGTTCCTGACCGGGGATGACCCGACGTATGTGGAGATTGACGGCGCGTGGCTGTCTGACCGCCCGTATGCGACGATTCATCGCGTTGCGTCGGACGGGACACATCGGGGCGTGTTTGCCGAGGTGATGGCGTTTGCGATGGCGATGCAGCCGCACTTGCGAATTGACACCCATGCGCAGAATCTTCCGATGCAGCGCCAGATTGAGCGGTTCGGGTTTCGGTACTGCGGCGTGATTCAGTGCCGGAATGGGGCGCGAATGGCGTTTGAGCGTCTACCGGAAAAAAAGTGATTTTGCACTGCGCAGAAAAAACCGCCTGAAGGTGTATACTGCTCATGGAGACTTCCATGCAGGAAGGAGTTCGGAAGGCTAACACTCGAATTTATCGGCGGCTTTTTTTCTTGCGGAAACAATATAAAACAGCAAGCTGAGCGAAAAGGCTCGGCTTGCTGTTTTTCTACTTCCATAAATGCCAGACTGCATAAAAAGAGCAGGAACATAGGAGTGCTTAAAGAAATCGGAAAGCCCTTGGGCGCCTTTTACCCCAGCAAGTCCTTTAACCAGCCGATTGCCTCGGTTTCCTTGTGCACATCCGCGCGCAGTTTCTTCTTCTCCATGTCAATTGCATCCCGATACACCCGAATTTCCTTCGCAAAATCCCCGCCAATCTCCGCGCGCCGCTGATATACGCTCCTTGATGCTTCTTCAACTTCCGCCTTATCAAAGTTGATATTCGTCCCAAAGTACAAATTATCCTGATTTCCCGCGCCCCAGTTCATATCATTCAGCGTATCAATCACCGCGGGCGAGAAATAAATGGAGTAGCTTTCCAGGCAGTTATTAACCGTCGCAACATATTGGTCAACAGCCGTTGCCGGGTCGTGGCGTACCAAGCAGTCAATGATGTGCTGGCACAGGGCAATGGTCTCCTGCGGGGCCTGATGCGGCACAATCGGGCGCTCGTACATCAAGCCTAAGAGGTACTTCTGGCAGTAACGGAAGGCGTTCAGCACCTTGCGAATCAGCGGGCGGCCCGCCTGACGCAGGCGAGTCATTTCGGCAATATCACCGGCTTCATCCGCGGCAAGATAGCGCGCGTTCAGGGTGTCGATGCGCGCTTTCAATGCCTGTGCGGGCGGCAGAAGGGATTCGACAACGCCGCGGTACAAAGCAGCATCCGCGCCGGACTGCGCAAAAATGTCCGCATCCAGCGCATCTTTCAGGCGTGTATACTGCGCGGTGAAATCCAGCTGCAAGGCGGGCATCTGGTCGATGTAAATCGCCAGTGCGCCGTAATAGCGCAGGTTGAACGCCATCACCGCGTCGTTGTAGGTATCGGGCGTGTCGTACTGCGTATGGTAATAGTCGATGTAGAACGGGTGAACGTGTTCCATGTCCTTTTGCAGCAGGAAGCCGTTGACCGTGGACGGAACGCCCGCTGCGTAGTAGGAAAAATCATCGGAATAGGTATAGGTCTGATAGCCTTCGGTCAGCACGCCATCCGGGAAGCAGCCCTGCGGCTTGGGCGCGTAGGGATAGCGCGTGGTGAAGTCGCGCAGAAGCGAAAACATTTCCGGCGCGGAATAGGTTGTGGTGTACGTCGCGAACTCATATGCGGGCAGCTCGAAATTCAGGAACGCCAGCGTTTTGCCGACCCACTCCGGGTGCAGGGTGTTAATCATTTCCCACGCGCCGACCGTCCAGTCGAACTGCGTGTAGCTTGAACCCCATTCCTCCGCGCCGTGCAGGCAGAACACGATGTCATTTTCCGGCTCGAAACCGATGTCCAGCATGGCTTTTGCGGCGGCCAGCACCAGCCCGACGGCACAGCAGTCATCCTGAAAGCCCCAGAAGTGCGTGTCATAGTGACCGCCGAGGAGAATCTGGAATTCGGAGGACTTGCCGCGGATGCGCCCGGTGACGTTGTAGGTTGTCCCCTTGCCGATTTCAACGGTGTTATCCACCTTCAGTGTCCCCAGCACAGTGCCGTGCGGCAATTGCGCGCGGATTTCACGGCTTGCGCGAACGCCGATGGAGCAGGTTGGGATGCTCGTCGGGCCGCAGATATCCTGACTGTTCAGCGCGTCGTCCGCAACCTGCCCGAAACCGCCGACGTTCGCCGCGAGAATCGCAGCCGCGCCCTGATGCTCCGCTTCCAGCATGGGGTAGGTAATCCACCAGTCGGCGCGCTGGTCAATATCCACCAGCACGATTTTGCCCTTGACATCCACACCCTCATAGTCATACATTGTGCCGCGCCCGACATAGACAATCGGGGCGGTGATGCCTTCGGGGACGGTGGATGCCGTGGCGTAGGTATAAACAGGGTATTCCGTGCCGTTCACGGTGAAGGATGCGCCGTTGAACTGCCACTTATCGCACTTCGCCGCCGCCTTTTCGACGTCGGACAGCCCAATGCGGCGCATTTCGTCCGCGAGATAATCCGCCGCGGCGTGTTCCGCGTCGCTGCCTGCCTGACGACCGCCGTAGGTGGCGTTATTATGGAGATGGAGGTCAGTGGCGAGGCGGTGCGCGATGGAATAGGCGTACTGGGAATTGGCGGCGCTGCTGAACGCGTCGTGGAGGGACTGCAAAGAGCGTCGCTGATGCGCGGCGGGGGCTTCGTCGGCGCGGGCGCACGAGGGCAGCAGCAGGATGCAGACAAACAGGATGAGCAGGAAAATGAACATCGTAAATCCCTCCTAATGCAATGAAATCGCAGGGGTTTCGCGCCTGCGGGCGCGACAAGGGGGCAATGAAAACAGACGAAGTCTGCGGGCGCCACCTTGACCCCTTCGCATTCCCTCCCATGTTACTGTGCAGTAGTGTTTATGGGGGAACGAAGGGGTACACAAACTAAAAAAATCTACTATGCAAGAGGGCACCGAAGCAGTCCAGAGGGCGATCGGAAAGCCCTCTGGTCGCCTCCGTAGAGGCGAAACCCTGCATAAACACGCGAGAACAGTAAGTAGATGCAACTAACTCAATCGCGCGAAAGGGTCAAGGGAGGAACTCCCTTGTATGAAAAATGCGACTGCCAGCGCAGCCGCATGATACGTTGGTCAGATGTAGTCGGAAATATAGGGGGCTTCATGCAGCAGCGCGTGGTCAAGACGGGCAATCGCTTCGTCAGAGCCTGTGATGCGCCCGATGCGCGCTAACTTCGCGGCGGTCTTGTAGCCGATGAGCAGGGTCGAGAGCGTCGCGATGCTCATGCGCAGCTCGTAGTCCGGGTCGCGGTCGGTCAGTGTGCAGTTCCCGCCCTCGAACCAGACGCGGAACGGGCGGTTGTTCCACGGCAGAAAGGCATCATCAATATCCAAATCGAAGCAGACGCCTTTTTCCTCCGGCGAACAGTGATATAGATGTAGAAACTCTTCCACATCGACGATGCGCCCCATGATGTACGGGCGAATCATCTCGCGGATATCGCCGTCATCCATCTCAAAGGCAATCGGCTCGTTGAAGTAGGAATTGCCGCGCACCTCGTCAATCATCGAGTCGTGCGCGCGAATATATTCCCACAAGCCTTCATGCGCCTCACGGTTGATGTAAATCATTTCCTTGATGTGCATGATATCATCCTTGATGAGATAAACCATGTAGCCCATCGGGGTAGCGTGCTGGTCGTAGTAGACGGCGACGACGGTGTCATCCTCGTCCCAGCGCCAGTATTCCTCCCACGCCAGCGAGTTGCGGAACAGGCACCCGTGGGTGCTGCTGGCAAAGCGCGTGTGGAGGTTCATAAAATCCTTGTTCTCCCAGTTGACACGGCGGACATAGCCGGGCGCTTTCGCCTTGGATGGGATTTGCCTGTCCTTGACGGTGAAGGAGATTTTGTTGGAGATGATTTCCCAGCCGAAGCGGCGGTAGAGCGGGATGGAGTAAGGGAACAGCATCCCGAAGGGCTGTTTGCGCTCCCGCATGTGTACCAGCGCTTGGTACATCAGGCGCTTCATGATGCCGTGCCCGGTGTATTCCGGGTAGGTGCAGACGCTGGTGACGAACCCGATGGGGTACACCGAGTCGTAGATATTCGCCTTCAAGGGGTAGACGGCAATCTGTGAAATGAGGGTTTCGCGGTCAAAACAGCCCAGCACGTCCGCGCGCTTGAGCACGGGGCACTTGGACTGCTTGATTTCCTCGTCCTTCCAGCCGGTGTCGAACAGTTCTTGCTCCGTCACCTGAAAGGCATAGCGAAGCAGGGCGTTGTACTGGTCAAGGTCATCGGTCGTCAGCGGTCGTATCTGATAGCCCTGCGGCAAATCCATGCTTTGTTCCATGTAGGGAAACACCTCCTGCGTTACACTGAAATTGTAACGCGAAACGCCGGTGAAGTCAAGGGGAAAAGCGCTGCCGGACTTTTTCAAAATGCGAAGGTTGCACAAATGCGCTTCCTATGCTATAATAAAGGCACCACCGCACAATTCGGCGGCGCGTCTGGCGATGTCTTTTCCGCCATCTGCGGCATGCAAATTCCTCGATTTACCTCCAGTAAACCTTCGAAATTTGCATTTGCATCTGACGAAAAATCCATTCCCCAGCCGACCACCTCATTTGTGCGGTGTTACCTAAAATGTCCACGGAATGTTCATTAGCGGACATTCCGCGTTCAGACACTTTGCGAATATACCGGGGCGCGCAGGCTGCTCCGTTTTGAAACATTGCAGCAGGAGGTGAGCCGGCACTATGCCGGATACCATGTTCATGAAAGAACGAATGCTCATCACGGGCGGTCACGCGCTTCAGGGAACGGTACACATCAGCGGCGGTAAAAACACGGCGGTGGCGGTCATTCCCGCGACGCTGCTGTGCGACGAGCCCTGCACCATTGAGAATCTGCCGGATATTTCGGATGTTCATGCGCTGGTGGATATTCTTTGCAGCCTTGGCGCAAAGGTGGATTACGAGCCGAACCGCTTCATGACCGTTGACCCGCGCCCGGCGGAAGGCTGGCAGGTCTCCTACCGTGATTCGCAGCGTCTGCGCGCAAGCTACTACCTGCTGGGTGCGCTGCTGGGGCGGCGTGGTCAGGCGGAGGTATACCAGCCCGGCGGATGCGAAATCGGGTCGCGCCCGATTGACCAGCACCTCAAGGGCTTCCGGATGCTGGGCGCAAATGTAGAACAGATGGGCGGGCGCATTAAGGCGAAAGCGGACGTGCTGACGGGCACGGACGTTGTTTTTGACTGCGTATCTGTCGGCGCGACGATTAACGTGATGCTCGCCGCTGCCAAGGCACACGGCACGACCATTATCTACAATGCCGCCAAGGAGCCGCATGTCGTGGATTTGGCGAACTTCCTGAACTCGATGGGCGCGCGCGTCAAGGGCGCGGGCACGGATGTTATCCGCATCTTCGGGCGCGATTATCTCCACGGCGCGAACTACACCGTCATCCCTGACCAGATTGAGACGGGCACGCTGATGATTGCGGCGGCGGCGACGCACGGCGACGTGGAACTGACCGGCTGCATTCCGACGCATATGGAAGCGCTGTCGGCGAAGCTGCTGGAAATGGGCGCGCGCGTGACGGAGTCCGACGATACCCTGCGTGTGCGCGGAACGCTGTGCGGCTACCGCGGCGTGAACATCAAGACGCAGGTGTATCCGGGCTTCCCGACTGACTTGCAGCAGCCGATGAGTACGCTGCTGACGACAGCGATGGGACAGTCCATCGTCCGCGAAACTATCTTTGAATCGCGGCTGAAGCATCTGACCGAAATTGGGCATATGGGCGCACACGTTCAATTCGTGGACAACGCGACGGCGATTATCGAGGGCGTGCCGGAATTGTACGGCGCACCCGTGACGGCGACCGACCTGCGCGCGGGTGCGGCGCTGGTGATTGCGGGTCTGATGGCGCGCGGCGTGACAGAAATCTACGAGCCGGAGTACATCGACCGCGGCTACGAGCATCTGGAGGACAAGCTGTGCTCGCTGGGCGCGGAAATCCGGCGCGAAAAGTTCGAGTGACGGGGTTCCGAAGGATGACCATGAACTGTTCAAAATTCATGGCTTCGGATATTGATATATGCCAGGCAGCATCACATCCCTTGCTGTTGGATGCGCTGACTGCGACGGCTCCATGAATCAGGCGCTTGGCTGCTGATTCCGTGGGGCAACCTGCGTGCCTTCGAGTGAATTAGAGTGTGTTTCTAAATTCACCCGGCAGCATTTTCGGCATCTTTTCTTGCACTTCTGCGTCTTCAAACCTCGATTTACCGCCAGTAAACCTTCGGTTTTCATCCTTGAATTGCAAGAAAATCTGCTCGAAACTGCACCGGTCTCATTTTAGAAACACACTCTAGGATAGCAAAACAGCCGCAGAGCAAACAGGAGGTGTTGGCGATGCGGAATCCATTTGGCGTATTGGGGTTGGAAGCGTCTGCCGACGCGGATCAGGTGCGCACAGCATATCGCAAATTGGTAAAAACTTGCCATCCCGATAAATTTCAGGACGAAACGGAACGAAAAGCCGCGCAGGAAAAGATGATTACGCTGAATCTGGCGTATGAGGAAGCGATGAAGCTGGCGGTCAACCGGACGACGGCATCCGCTGCTTTCAACCGCGAACTTGACCAGCAGGATGCGCTGACACTGGCGGCAAAGATGCTCCGGCAGGACAATCCTGAAGCGGCATTGCGGCAGCTCCTGCGCGCATCTACCCGCGACAGCGCGTGGTACGCCATGCAGGGCAAAGTCCTCATGGCGCTGGAACAGTATGAATCGGCACACCAGTCCTACCGCGAGGCGATTCGCCGCGAGCCGAACAACAACCTGTACCGGCAGGGGGCGCTGGACGCGGCGGTGGCGCTGAAAAAGTCGCGGACACCGTGGGGGCGCATTCAGAAGCTGATTCGCCGCTGGAAAAAGGAACACGGAGGGGAAAAAAGATGAAAAGGCTGCTGTCGCTGCTGCTCTGCGCGGTACTGGCGCTGTTCTGCGCGACGACCGCACAGGCGGCCGGCGTGTCCATCACACTTACGGCATCGGAATACGCGCTGCATTATGCCTTTGATGCGGGCGCGCAAGACCCGTTCGTCATCCTCGAATACACAACGCCCGCCGAAAAAGGCTGGATGATGCTGTACAGCGCGGACGGGCATTTTGAGGGCGATGTTTCCCTTGCCTACTCCGGCGCGGGCGGCAAAACGAGCGTTGCGCTGACCTCGGCGCGCACGACGGGCAGCATCGGCAAAGCATCGACGACGCTTCCGAAGGCTGCGGATTATCAGAAGCCGACCGGGAAAAGCAACGCGAAAGTGACGGATTTTATGCTGACGGAAACGCCGGAAGGCTTCCACTACGCGTTCAACGCCGCCGGGACGGATTACATGCTCCTCTACTGGCGAAGCAAGGAACAGACCGTCACCCAGCCGGTTTACCCGGACGAAAACGGGCATTACGAGGGCGACGTTATCAGCGATTTGACCTTCGCGCGGACGCAGTTCACTGTGCAGGTGAAAAACGGATCGGGCAGCATGAAGAAAGAAGCAACCGTGCGCAAGGGCTATCAGGCGCCGGAAGCGCCGCAGCGGCAGGAGGGGCGCTTGAGCGGCGTGACCGTCTGCATTGACGCGGGACATCAGGAAAATGGACGCTTCGTCAATGAGCCGATTGGGCCGGGGCTGTCCGGTTCGACCAGCGGCAAGGGCGGCATGGCGCAGGGAACCAAGACGAATCGCCGCGAGAGCATTGTCTGCCTGGAAATTGGAATGCTCCTGCGCGACGAGCTGCTTCGGCAGGGCGCGAACGTCGTCATGACCCGCGAAGATCAAACGACGTTCCACACGAACATCGAACGCTGTGAAATCGCGGAAGCGGGCGGCGCGCAGATTATGCTCCGCCTGCACTGCAACAACTCCAGCAACCACAGCAAGCGCGGCATACAGGTTTACGGCCCGCTGAACAGTGACTATGCCAAAGCGGTTGCGGATGCGGACACCTACCGCGAAATGGGGCAGAAGCTGCTGGACGCGATGAAAACGCGTGTCGGGATGACGCTGGCGAACTCCACGGGCATGGTGCGGCTGAACGACAACTATGTCGGCAACAACTGGGCGAAGATGATGTGCTTCCTTGTGGAGATGGGGTATTTATCGAATCCGGCGGAGGAATATCTGCTGGTGACGCCGGTGTATCAGCAATGGCTGGCGGAAGGCATGGCGGACGGGGTGTATGAGATTGCGGTCGCCCGCGGGTGGGCGCAAGCGCAGTAAGGAAAGGGATTTCGCCTCTGCGGAGGCGACAAGGGGGCTTTGCGGTCGCCCCCTTGACCCCTTCGCCCGTCGCCCTCCGGATGTTAGTATATGGCAGTGCTGCTTAGGAGAACGAAAGGCACACTAACTATATAACAGCTGCGATAAAAACCAACAAACATCAGTGGGGATGCGAAGGAGTCCAGAGGGCGATCGCAAAGCCCTCTGGTCGCTCCCGCAGGAGCGAAACCCTGTATAAACACGCGGACACAGCATGAACGTGTCACCAACCGAATCGCGCGGAAGGGTCAAGGGAGGAACTCCCTTGTGGAAAGGAAAACGTATGAAACGGAAACTGTTGCTGATGCTGCTGTGCGCGGCGCTGGGATTGGGCGCGGCGCAGGCGGAGGTGTACCGGGTGGAGAACGAAGCGAATGTGCCGGCGGATTGGGCGGAGAAGGATACGCTGCGCCTGACCTGCATTGACACGAACCGCTCAGACGCGATGGTGCTGCAATCCGGCGGGGAAGCCATGATGGTGGACAGCGGCGAAGGGCGCTATCGCAGGCGCGTGTATGCGACGCTGGATGGATACGGCATCACGGAACTGAAGTATTTGCTCAACACGCACTGCGACGATGACCACCTGCACGGCTTCATCTACCTTATGTATTCCGATTTGTATCAGGTGGATGCGTTCCTGTCGCCCAACACCACGACGTATGTGGACGAAGAGGGCTACCATCAGCAGGCGGTTAAAGCGACGGGGACGAAGAACATCCCCTATGTGCAGATTGGCGACGGCGACGAATTGACGCTGGGCAACGCAAAGCTGACGATTTTCCGCTGTCCCCTGCCGACGGGGCAGAACAACCGCAGTGCCGCCTGCATGGTGCAGTTTGGGGATTCGCGGGCGTTCCTGACCGGCGATATTGACAACGAGACGATGCAGTGGTACGCCACGACATATGGCGAAAAACTCCGCTGCGATATCCTCAAAGCGCCTCATCACGGGTTGGCGACGATTCCGGACAGCTTTGTGGAGCAGACACAGCCGCAGGTGCTGTTCGTCCCGAACCGCTCCGCCCTCAGCACAAAGGTGACGGCGGGCTGGGTGAAGAACCACATGCCGGGCGCGGCGCTCTACTTCTCCGGCGACGGCACGGTTACGATGCTGACCGACGGCAAGGACTGGTATATCTGGCAGGAACCGAACTACGTCGATCCGCAATAAGGAGGGGCTGCTGATGAAACGCATGATGCGTCTGCTGTCGCTGGTGCTGTGCCTGATGCTGGTGCAGCAGACGGCGTTTGCCGCGATTCCGGAGGATTACGTCGTCCGCCACGGCGACCGCGAATCCAAAAAAATCGCGATCACGGTGGATGACGGCTGGAACATGGATGCTGTGTATAAAATCCACGAATTGAGCATTGAACTTGATTTCCCGGTGACGTGGTTTATCGTCGGCAAGCTGTTCTGCGCGGAAGACCGTGAACTGTGGGAAGACGCGCTGGCACACGGCGATGAGTTCGGCAGCCATACATGGAAGCACGCGCAATTGCTGGAATACTCCGAGTCCAGTGCGGATGCGCAGGTGCGCCTGTCGCAGGAGCGCGTGGACGAGGTGCTGGGCTACCACTATCCGCTGCGGCTGCTGCGTCCGCCGTTCGGGCACTATATGAACTCCGAGAAGAACTTCCTGCCGATTTTCTATGCGCACGGCGTGGAAAAGGTCGTCCTGTGGGATGTGGCGCAGACCGAACCTTATCAGGCGTTCCGCGATACCCAGAACGGCTCGATTCTGCTCTATCACGCGCGAATGGCGGACTATGAGTGCCTGAAAACGCTGATTCCCATGCTGCGCGACGCGGGATTCGAGTTCGTGACGGTTTCTGATTTGCTGGGGCTTGAACCGCTGGTGCTGGACAAGCCCGACGATGCGGAAGCGACCGATGCGCCCGAAGCGACAAAGCTCCCGGAAACGACGAAAGCGCCGGCAGTGACGAAAGCCCCGATGCCGACGAATCCGCCGAAGCCGACGAATCCGCCGAAGCCGACGGAAGCGCCGGAAGCAACGGACGTGCCGGAAGCAACGGACGTGCCGAAGCCGACGGATGTGCCGGAAGTAACGAATCCGTCGGAAGAAACGGAATAAGCAAACAGCTCCCTGATGGCAGCAAAAATCTGCTTCATTGGGGAGCTGAATTTTTGTCTAAAAACGGAAATTTGTACATTTGTCGTATTATATAAAAACGGGTCGGGGGAATGTGCTTCCCTTGACCCGTATTCGTTTACTTATCCGCCGGACGGTGCGTTGCTTCCCAATTGTCATAGTCATCCAGGAAACTGTATTCCTTTTCGCCGATTTTCCAGCCCGGCATGGTGTCCAGACTGACGGCGTGAATCGCGCTGAAGACGTTCTTCTCTACATCGGGGTTCGTCTCCCGAAGCGTTTTCAGCAGCTGCTTGATTTCCGCGCGCTTCGAGTTGCCGATGCCATCGCCGCTTTTGTCGCGCTCTTCGGTCAGGCGGCAGGCGCAGGCGATAAAGTGCAGGGCGTTGAAATCGCGCCAAGCGCAGATGTCCTCCTCGTGGATGCAGTACATTGGGCGAATCAGCTCCATGCCGGGAAAATTGCGGCTGTGCAGTTTCGGCAGCATGGCTTGCAGCTGAGCGCCGTAGAACATCCCCATGACGGTCGTCTCCACAACATCGTTGAAGTGATGCCCAAGTGCGATTTTGTTGCAGCCCATTTCCTGCGCACGGTCGTAAAGGAAACCGCGGCGCATCCGGGCGCAGAGGTAGCAGGGATTTCGCTCGGCGATTTTCGTTGTCTCGAAAATGTTGCTGTCAAAAATGCGGATGGGGATTTCCATCAGGGCGGCATTGTCGATGATGCGCTGGCGGTTTTCGGCATTGTAGCCGGGATCCATGACGAGAAACTCCGTCTCGAAGGGAATGTCGGTGTGGCGCTGCAGCAGCTGCATCATTTTCGCCAGCAGCATGGAGTCCTTGCCGCCGGAGATGCACACAGCGATGTGGTCGCCGGGAGCAATCATCTTGTACTGTTTGATGCCGCGGACGAACGGCCGCCAGAGCGGTTTGCGGAAATCGGAGAGGATGCTGCGCTCGATGCGTGCAGCAGGGGATAGGGTACGCGGCATGGGGCGTACCTCCTTTGTCGAGTGAATTGGTGTGTTTACCGCGTCTATTGTAGCATACTTTCCTGCGTTTGTCATGGAGAAAATTCGCCGATACCGCATACTGTTTCCGGATCGTTCAGTCCTGTCCATCCTCATTTTTCTTCGGCGTGATGCGCGATAAGACTGGATTGCGATAATAACCATCGGGGTCAAGCTGCATGGTTTTCATAAGCGCCGCCGCATCCAGTTCCGCATTGTCAAGCCCATCGTACATTTCAACAGGCTGACCGCCGCAGGTTGACCAAAGATGGCTGTGATTGTTCAATTCACAGAGGCGGTTCGCGAATGTTTCAAACTGCGGCTTGGTAAACTGAATGCCGGCTTCTTCAAGCAACTCCACATAGTAAGAAAATTGATCGCAGACAAACGATAGCAGGATCCCACGCTGGATTTTTTCCATGATGCGCTGCAAATATGGCTTGTTTGCTTCTTCGGAAACTGCTTTTTTGCGCCACGCCGCCTTATAATCGTCATAATCCCAGTGGTCATCTTTTGTCCAGAATACAACCTCTGACAACGCCTTGCCGCGCAGAGGCGTGCCGTCGGGCGCAGTGGTTTTGGCGTCCGGAGCGACATGGAGGTTTGCCAGAAAGAAGCGGAGAGAACGCGCTTCCGGCGTTTCCCAGAAATAATTCGGGTCGGCATACGCATAGAACACATCGTGTGCGGGAACGACACAGGGCTTATCGTCCTGATAGCTCAGCAGCTTGTAATACTCATTCAAGCCCAAAATGTTCGGGTAAATCAGCATTCTATGAACCAGCTCGGCATCCTGAATGCTGATGGACGTCTCCTCTTCGTACAGGTCAGGCAGCAGCATGATGGCATAGGCATGCTTTTCAACGCGCACAATTTCCGCGAAGGAAAAGAAATCCTTGCGGAGAATCTTTTTCTTGGCAGTCAATTCCGGCTCAACATGCTGAAAAAGCTCCCATGCATGCCAGAGTGTCATCGTCCCATAAAGATTGGCACAGGCATCAAAGAAACGGTGGAGGAGGTCAAGACGCGCTTGCCCTTCTGCGGTGCTGTTGTCAAGTCGATGATGGGTGTCGATGGCAAGCCGTGTGTATAGGCGCGAGAGTTCTGTTTTGCTGACGGGTTTGGGCATTTTGACGCTCATGCGGATTCCTCCCTTCAAGCGGAAAAACAACTGCTTTCATCGGCGATTATAACACGAAATCACGATGGGGGCAAAGGGAATTTTCTTTTTTGCAAAAGCGGCGGAAAATGCGGATTTTCCCTTGACGGACAGGGCAAATTTTGCTACAATAGACCTTTGACTGAGGGGCATTTTCCTCTCGGCTTCGCAAGGGACTGGAATACGGAAAGGAAAGCAACATGTCAGAAAAACAGGAACAGCAGAACACGGAACGCAGCCGGATGCTGGGCACGATGGAGATGCGCAAGCTCGTGCCGACGGTGTCCGTGCCGATTATGGTGTCGATGCTGGTGCAGGCACTGTATAATATCGTCGATGGGATTTTCGTCGGGCAGTATTCGCCTGATGCGCTGACGGCCGTCAACCTCGCTATGCCGATGCAGATGCTGATGATTGCCGTTTCCACCGGCATGGGTACGGGCATCAACAGCTTGATTTCACGCCGGCTCGGCGAAAAGCGCCCGCATGAGGCGCGCGATGCCGCCCGCCACGGCATCCTGATTGAGGTCGTCGGCTGGCTGCTGTTCGTTATCGTCGGGCTGTTCTTCGCCCGCGTGTATATCGGCATGACGAACCCGAAGGCGGAAGTGCTGGAAATGGGCACGCTGTACCTGCGCATCGTCTGCACGCTCAGCTTGGGGCAGTTCATGTCCATCTGCTTTGAACGCATGATGCAGGCGACGGGCAACACAACGCTGTCGATGATTACCCAGCTGTCCGGCGCGGTGACGAACATCATCCTTGACCCGATTCTGATTTTCAGCTGCCAAATGGGTATCGCCGGCGCGGCGATTGCGACGGTTATTGGTCAGGTTGTGAGCTGCACCGTCGGTTTCGTCCTGAATCAGTGGAAAAACCGGGAACTGCGCCTGACGCATGAGGGCTTCTGTTTCGACTGGAAGACGGTGCAGAATATCCTCGTCGTTGGCATTCCGTCCACCATCATGCAGGCGATTTCCTCCGTCTGCACGACGCTGATGAACATGATTCTGGCGGGCTTCGGCGATATTTACGTCAACGTCTTGGGCGTCTACTTCAAGCTCCAGTCGTTCGTGTTCATGCCGGTGTTCGGGCTGGGCAACGGCATGGTGCCGATTGTGGGCTACAACTTCGGCGCGCAGAAGAAAAAGCGCGTCTATGAGTGCATCCGCGTGTGTCTGGTGTATGCGCTGGTGATTATGGCGGTTGGCGCACTGCTGTTCCTGACTGTGCCGAACCTGCTGATGATGCCGTTCGACTCCTCGGCGGACAAGACGCTGACGGCGGAGGGCTGCGTCGCTCTGCGGATTATCTGCTCGAACTTCCTGATTGCGGCGGTGGGCATTACGCTCAGCACCGTCTTCCAAGCGGTCGGCCGCGGCACATACAGCCTGATTATGAGCCTGTGCCGTCAGCTGATTGTGCTGCTGCCCGCGGCGTGGGCGCTGTCCCTTATCGGCCCGAACGCCATCTGGTGGGCGTTCCCGATTGCGGAAATCGTCTCGCTGGCGATTTGCCTGCTGCTCTACCGCAAGTGCGACCGCGAACTGATTGCGCCGCTGCCGGAAGAATAACGGTATTTATACTATTTCCAGATTCAACTGTGCCATCTGCTTGCGAATTTTCATCTGGAAATCGTATTAGGCAACACTGCCCGACGCGCCGCCGAGTTGCACGGTGCTGCCATTATAGAAGAATCGCCCGATGCGCGGGAAATGCTCAGCACGCATCGGGCGATTCCTTTATCATGACTGCATTTTGCAAGGAACTATGATATCCCTTGTCAGATGTACAATTCAGACTGTCAAAGACGCCGCTTCGCGCAACAGTGAAGCGGCGTCAAGCACATGCAAGAGAGCAGTAAAGCATGGCATCAGGTGTTGTTTCTTTTCTATGTTCGTTTTTCAGGGACTTGCGCAATCACTGTACAGATGCTATAATATTGTCACAGTGATTGAACAGACTGGAACGGGAAAGAAGTTCCGTATCCTTTTGTGACAGATGGAACGCTGACAGCAACGAATGTCGTTCTGTCAAGAACCACAAAATGAATAGTAAGGATACGTTAAAACAAGGGAGGCAAGACCTATGAAACCGTATTGCATGATCAGCAATGCAAAGACCTTCGCTTTCTCCGCAGAAAATCCCACAGGAGCCAGAGCGGGCGGTTCCAAAGGAGGAGACTGCACCAAGCTCAGTCCGACCGTGGCGATTCGTGCAGGGGAGACGGTGACGCTGGTGGACACCGACGGTCCCGGAATGATCCAGAGCATTTGGTTTACCGGCTACGTTGGACACAGCTTCGTGATTCGCATGTACTGGGACAACTGCGAATATCCTTCCGTGGAAGCGCCCATTTCCGCATTTTTCGGAACCGCATACGATGAGAATTTTGTGGACAGGGATGGAAAATACGCGGTGCTCAATTCCGCACAAATCTTGGTGGCTCCCGGACGGGGACTGAACTGCTACTGGGAGATGCCTTTCAAAAAGCACTGCCGGATCACCATGGAAAACCGCGGCGAAAAGGATCAGAGCCTGTATTATATCATCACCGGCTGTCACTGTGAGGTGCCTGACGAGATTGGATATTTCCACGCTTCCTACCGTCAGGAGCATCCCGTTCAGAAGGGGCGTTCCTACACCATTATCGATGGCATTCAGGGAAAAGGTCAGTTCGTGGGCGTGACCCTGGCCACCGGAATGAACGGAAACAACACCTGCTGGGTGGAAGGCGAAGCCAGAATGTACATAGACGATGATAAATATCCTTCCATTCACTATACAGGCACAGAGGATTATTTCTGCGGCTCCTACGGCTTTGGAAATGATGTGCAGATCAAATCCTATCAGACTTACAGCGGTCTCTACAGCGGAATGTACGCCATTTACGGTGATAACCGTGCATTTTACAACGGTCAGCAGAGATTTCTGCTGTACCGCTTCCACGTCGCTGACCCGATTCACTTTGAAACCGGATTTCGTATGACGCTGGACAACATGGGATGGACTGGACCGCGGTACGACGACTATACTTCCTGCGCATACTGGTATCAGACGCTGCCGTCCGCGCTGCTGAAACCGCTGCCGTCGGACAAAGAGATGATCATGAAGTGACTGCCGCAGGCGAACGGGTGAAAAGCATTACAAAAAATCCAGGGTGTCAAGCAAAAACGCTTGACACCCTGTTGACTTTATCCTATTTTCAGATAAGCATGCGCCAAGGCGCATGCAGCTGGCGCAGGTGCATTCGGAAATAGGATTACCTTACAAGCACCTTCTGATGATAGGCGCATTTTCCGCAGAACGGACACGTCATCTTGCGGGCTGTGCCGCGATGCAGTGCCATCACGACGGCTTTCATGGTCGGCACATAGCGTTTTCCACATTCGGGGCATTCGTAATAGCCGGTGTCATGCTCGATTTTCACGCCGACAAAGCAGACGGCAAAAACAACCGCAGCGCTGAATGTCAATAAGGCGATTCCGAGGGCAAGATGGTCTTTCGCCAGATAGCATCCGACAAGAATCATCGTGAGCGATACCGCAATCGTCATGCAGACAAGCACTTTTTCCAGCTGAAGAATCCGTCGATTCGCTGATTCTTCCCGCTGCTTCATTTCCAGAAGCAATGCATCGAAAGCCTTCTGATGCGCTTCCATCGTCATTCGCTCCCCGTGAAAAAGCTCGCTCAGCTGAATGTTCAGCAGATCGCATAATTCGGGCATAATGGCTGCATCCGGCAGATTTCGCCCGGTTTCCCATTTGGATACCGCGCGGTCTGTGATACCTAACTTTTCTGCAAGAACAGTTTGGGTGAAGCCCTGCTCTTTTCGGCAGGACGCAATGAACTTCCCGATTTTCTCCTGATTCATGTGGAAGCACCTCCCTTCTGGCAGTCATTCTATCACGGAAAAGAGGCTTTGCACACGAACCAGCGGTTGATATGCCCGAAATCGCGATTTCACGGAACTCTACCGCGGGTTGAGCGGCTTTATTCCGCTTCCGCCGGCAAGAACGGGAGCGTCAGCGCCTCCATGCCCTCGGAGGAATCCATTGCCGCCAGTTCCTCTTCGCGCGCCATCACCATCGCCCGCAGCGCCTTGTTGATGGATTCGGCATTGCTGTACTTCGGCGTTTTGCTGGCGTCGTAGTTCATGTCTATCTGCATCAGGTGCAGCACATGCGCCGCCAAAGGCCCGGTGATGAACTTCGGCTGATAGTTGTTCACCTGCACGGTGTCGCCCGCCGCGCGGTCAATGCCGGTGGTCTGTACGGGATAGAGGGTGATTTGCTGCCCCTTGTAAGTGCCGTCATCATCAAATGTCAGCACGGCGCGGAGCATCAGCGCGGGCGCGGCGTCCTGCACGGCGGGGGTGCGGTTCTTGTTCTCCTGATACGCCTTGCGGTTGCCACCGAAGCAGAAATTGCCCAGCGAGTAGAAGGCGCTGCGGTTGTTGATGACATCCATGCCCATGACGACGTGCGCGTGGTGGCAGATGACCAAATCCGCCCCAGCGGAAATCGCCATTTTGGTGAAGATGGTCTGCGGCTTAGTACGGTGGCGGCCGTACTCCTGCCCGCCGTGGAGGATAGCAATCACCGCGTCCGCCTGACCGGACTGCTTGATTTCCGTAATTTGCTGGCGGAGATACGCGCCGTTGCCATTGGGGTCTTGCGGGTTGTAGTCGTCCCAGAGCAGGCTCATCAGGCAGATGGTCACGCCGTCCTTGGTGTAGAAGTAGAACTTTTCCGTTTTGGGGTCGCGGTTCTTGTTGTATGTGCCAAACCAGCCGAGACCTTCTGCTTCGACGGCGGCAATCGTATCGCGGAAGCCCTGCGCACCGTAGTCAAACGCATGGTTGTTTGCCAGCGACGTGACTTCCACGCTCGCGGCGGAAAGCACCTTGGCGTACGCTGCCGGCCCGCGGAACCAGTAGCCATCGTCGCCTTTGCCCTTGTCACGCGGGTAAAGGACGTTGTTGTCGGTCAGCACGCCCTCCAAATTGACGACGGTCAGGTCATCCTCGGCAAAGAAATCCGCGAAGTTTTTGAGAAAGTATCCCGCGCCTTCGCGCTCATAGACGGCGAAAAAGCTGTCCTCGGCGGTGCGCAGGTAATCCTCGCCGCCAAGGGTGATATCGCCAGTGAAGGTGAGGGTGATGGTCTTGTCCGCCAGCGCGAAAGAGGGGAGAAGACAGAGAAGCAGCAGCAGGCAGGTTATCTTCCGCATGTTAATCCTCCATCACCGTCGGCGGGATAAGGGTGAAAGTGTAGGGATCATCCAGCGTGCCCGTGCCGCCGGAAATCTCGCTCGCGCTCAAAGACAGATAGCACGCAGGCCGCATTCCCTCGTCCAGCGTGATGACGTTGATGCGCCCCAACTCGCCCTTGGACTTGATGCACCGCGCGTGGCGGGCGTCGGAGGAGGACTGGGAGCGCGTCCAGTAGGGGGAGTGACCGCCGCGCTGACTGCCGTACTTGAATAGCCCGTTCGCCAGCGCGTAGGGCGTACCCCACGCCTTGCGGCTTTCATTGCTGGTGAAGCCATACGCCTTGTTCTTCAAATCCGCGTCGCTGGCGAGGAAAAACAACCCGAACGTGTCATCCGGGGTCAGCATGGCACGCTCGTCGTCCGTGAAGCAGTTCTGGGCGAAATCACCGCAGAGGTAGCGGCTCATTTCGGTTTGAGTGAAGTCACCGTTGAAGCCGGGCTTCTTCTTGCTGGTGGGCTTGTTGGCGTACTCCTGATAATCGCTGTGGATGGGGCGCGCCTCCAGCACATATTCGCTCAGCAGATACGCTCTGCCGTCCTCAACGCTCAGTACGCGCCAGACAATCGGCTCGACGCCGCCGTCCGCATCCTGTGGGCACTGCCCCAGCGTGACATAGACATAGCCGGATTTGGCGTCGTAGCCGTGCAGGGCCACATCTGCCAGCGCACAGGAGACCATCAGCAGCGCGGTAAGAAGCAGCGCAATGATTCGCTTCATTGTAATAACCTCCTTCAGGTTTGCACTTCCTATCATACCATACCCACGCGCGAAAGTCCACGAAAAACAGCGGAATTTACATTTTGACTGCGGAGGCGGCGTTTCGCTTGCGAAAAACCCAAATTTTTTGCATTTTCCCTCTTGACAGCGACGCCAAAGGATGATATAATAATCCATGTCGCCGCGGTTCGACCAAAGAACCCCGCGCAGACACCACTTGGCTGTGGTGCAAAGGTCACTGAGCTGGCGAAAGGCTCTGTGCATCGGGAGCAGTACAGGACTTGGGAGCATAGCTCAGCTGGGAGAGCATCTGCCTTACAAGCAGAGGGTCACAGGTTCGAGCCCTGTTGTTCCCACCATCATTCAAGTGGCCCGGTAGCTCAGTTGGTTAGAGCGCCAGCCTGTCACGTTGGAGGTCGAGGGTTCGAGCCCCTTCCGGGTCGCCATCTTTCGCCTTGGTAGCTCAGTCGGTAGAGCAGCAGACTGAAAATCTGCGTGTCGGTGGTTCGATTCCGCCCCAAGGCACACATATTATGCGGTAGTAGCTCAGTTGGTAGAGCGCCACCTTGCCAAGGTGGAGGTCGCGGGTCCGAGCCCCGTCTACCGCTCCATTTCTTATTATGGTGCCATAGCCAAGTGGTAAGGCAAAGGTCTGCAAAACCTTCATTCTCCAGTTCAAATCTGGATGGCACCTCGCAAAGAGCTGATTGAAAGATCGGCTCTTTTTCTTATGCCCGAAACGAATCGGCGAATGCCGAAAAAGAGGTTCTTCACGGACTCTTGTGGGAAGAGCAGCTTGGGGGCGCGTCTGCGGACGCGCAAAGTTAGGGGCAGGGACGCTTCGCTGCCTGCGCCTTTGTTGAGTGCGTTTGAGATGCTGGTCTCCCGCGAAACAGTTGGGGCGTTGCCCCAAACCCCACAAGGGACAGACGAAAAGGGACGAAGTCCCCCATTGACCCCTTTTCGCGATTGAGTTGGTCGCGCTTTCATGCTCCTTCCGCGTGCAGCTTTTAGGTGCTTCGCCTAAGCCCTTGTTTGCTTCCCCAATTTTCCGTGAAGAACCGAAAGAGACATTCGCCGATTCGGGGCTTTACCGCGCAAGAGAAAGGAGCCATTCGACCTGCTTCTGCAGCCCTGCGCGCAGGGGGGGTGCCGGGCAAAGCAATCCCCGTGCGGCGCAGCTTTTCCAGCGAATACGCGCGATGGCACAAATGCCCGCTGAATTGGGGATGCGCTTCCAGATAACCGGCTAACGGAATTTCTTCAATAGTCACCGGAACGTTCAAAATTTCTCCGAGCAAAAGGTAATAGGCAGCATTGGAAACAATATCCGGTCCGCCGATGCAGAAAATCTCGTTGAAGGCTGTGGAGACGGGGATGCTTTCCAGCAGGACGCGGCACAGGTCATCCACATAGATGGGGTGAATCAGAAATTTGCCGCCGCCTACAAGCCGCAGCGGTTCGCCGCGCTTCATACGGGCGATCAGATCCGGCTGCCGGGAATGCTCCGGGAAACAGCCGACCTGTGAGCCCGCACCGAAAATATGCCCCGGACGGAAAATTGTCCACGCGAAAGGTGATTCCGAATGCGCCGCTGCGTCCAGAAAAACCTCCTCCATCTGCCGCTTGCTGCTCCCGTAGCCGCCGTCGTGCAGATAAACGCCGATTTCGTCCTGCGGAACGCGCTTGTAGGCGGGGTGGTACACGGAATCAGTGGAAATCACCAGCAGGCGATTCGTGAAGGCGGGCAGTACCGACAAATCGACCGATGCGGAGGCCGCGTCGCGGCAGATGCAGTCCAGCGCAGCGTCCCATTGCAGCTGCGCGCTGGCGAGCGCGGCGCGAAGGGCAGCCGGGTCGTGCGCGTCGCACGTCAGCGCGTGAACGTCTTCGGGAAGCGGGCGATTGCCGCGTGTAACGCACCAGACCTCGTGCCCCTGCGCTGTCGCTATCTGCGCCAGCCGTCCGCTGACGAACCCGCTGCCGCCTAAAATCAACAACTTCATGTTCCTTGCCTCCTGACGGAAAAGCAGCGCGGCTTCTCCTGCGAATTTGTCTGTATCATACCAGAATCCGGCGGAAAAAGCAATCCGGAGCGTATGGAGAAGGAAACCTGCGCAGGGTGAACTGCTTTCATATAAATAGCTTGCGATAATGCGCTGTTCAAATACTGTTTCAACCTTTACAAGCGGCGTTTTTTTCGGTATAATGAGAGCATCCGCGCCAATGATGCCGCTGAGAGCGAAAGTATCAGACGAAAATGCAGCTGGTGCGGAAATAATTATCGTAGGGTACTCGAAAAGAGACTCGAACGGAGGAAAAAATGAATACTCGCAATGGCAATCTGGTCAATCTCGTGACGCTGGCGCTGCTGATGGCGCTGATTTTCCTGATGGGACAGACACCGCTGGGGCTGATTCCGCTGGGATTTTGCAACGTGACGCTGCTGGTGATTCCGGTTGCGGTCGGGACGCTGTTCATGGGGCTGAAATACGGCGTGCTGCTGGGCTTGACCTTCGGTGCAACAAGCTTTGTGTCGGCGCTGCTTCGTCCATCTACGCTGGTCGGCACGCTGATGGGGGCGTCGCTGCCGATGGTGATAGTGATGACCTTCCTGCCGCGTTTGATGGTGCCGGTGGTGATTCACTTCGTCCACAAGGCAATGGCGCATAAGCTGGAAAAGACGGGTCTGGCGGTTGCGGCGGCCTGCGGCAGCCTGACGAACACGATTTTGTATCTCGGCTTGATGTTGATTTTCTACATGATCTGCGGCATTGACAATACGGCGGTGCTGACGGCGATTGGCGCAACCGCTGGCGGCGCTGGCCCGCTGGAAGCCGTTGCTGCGGCGCTGATTACACCCCCGATTGTGCTGGCGCTGCGCAAGGCAATGCACAAGAAGACGGCGTAACAAGGGAGTTCCTCCCTTGACCCTTTCGCGCGATGGGACTGGTCACATCTTCATGCAGTGTCCGCGTGCGGCGTGCTGAATGGCACGATAAGTGAACGATTCCCGCTGATGGCTGAAACGTCGGCCATCAGCGATTCTATAAGGAGGTATGGAGGATGATCCTCACCCTCGACATTGGCAATACCAACATCAAAACTGCCCTCTTTGACGGCAAGGAAATGCGCTATTACTGGCGGATGTCCACGAACATCCAGAAGTCGTCCGACGAATACGGCATCGTGCTGGTGAACCTCTTTCAGCATGTTGGCGTTCGCCCGGAAGAAGTCGAGGGTATCATGATTTCCTCCGTCGTGCCGACTATCAATTTTACCATTGAGCACATGTGCCAGAACTACTTCGGGCAGACGCCGCTGTTCGTGGTTCCGGGCATCAAAACGGGCATCAACATCCGCTACGAGAACCCGCGCGAACTGGGCAGCGACCGAATCGCGAACGCAGTGGCGGCGTATGAGGAGTACGGCGCGCCGACGATTTTCATCGATTTCGGTACGGCAACGACGTTCGGCGTGGTCGGAGAGGGCGGCGTGTTCCTTGGCGGGTGCATCTGCCCCGGCGTGAAGCTCGCCAGCGAAGCCCTTGTCACCGGGACGGCAAAACTGCCGCGCTTTGAACTGACGAAGCCAGAGCACGTCATCGGGCGAACGACGCTGACGAACCTGCAATCCGGCATGTATTACGGGTATGTCGGCTTGGTGAAGAACATCGTCCGCAAAATTAAGCAGGAATTGGGGCAGGAAGCCACCGTCGTCGCGACGGGCGGCATGGCGGTGATGATTGCCGAGGAAAGCAAGGTCATTGACAAGCTGGATGGGCTGCTGACGCTGAAGGGGCTGCGGCTTATCTACGAGCGGAACAAGGGCTGATTAAGCGAGAAAAGAAGGCATATAAAAGCAGGAGGAAGCAGACAAAATGAAGGAAGTTGTAATCGGATTTCTGGGCTGCGGCAATGTTGGCGGGGGCGTGTGGTCGCTGCTGACAGGCTTTTCCCGCGAGATTGCTCACCGCGACAGTCTCTCCATCCGCATCAAGCGGGTGCTGGTGCGCGATGTGAACAAAACCCGCGCCTGCGGTGTGCCGCATGAACTGCTGACAACGAACGCGGACGATGTGGTGAGCGACCCGGAAATCAGCATCGTTGTCGAATTCATGGGCGGCGAACAACCTGCGACGGACTACATGCTCCGCGCGCTGGAAAACGGCAAGACCGTTGTCACGGCGAACAAAGTCGCCATTGCCCTGAATTGGCACCGCCTGCAAGCCGCTGCACAGCGCAACCACGTAGGTCTGTACTACGAAGCGAGCGTCTGCGGCGCGATTCCGATTATCAACACCCTCATGCAGCCCCTGCAAGCGAACCGCATTGATTCTCTGATGGGCATCATCAACGGCACGACGAACTACATCCTTTCCCGTATGTACGAAAACGGCGAGGACTACGAAGCCGTGCTGCACGATGCACAGCAGCTGGGACTGGCTGAACCGAACCCATCCGCCGATGTCGAGGGACTGGACGCGGCCTATAAGCTCTCTATTATGGCGAGCCTTGCCTTCCACGCGCGCGTACCGTTCAGCAAAGTCTATCGTGAAGGCATCACGAAAATTACGGCGGTGGATATTGCCTATGCGCGCGAGATGGGCTATGTGCTGAAACTGCTGGCAATTGCCAAGCGCAGCGGGAACACCATCGAGGTTCGCGTGCATCCGACGCTGATTGCGAACGACCATCCGCTATCGCAGGTCAACGGCAGCTTCAATGCCGTCTATCTGCACGGCCACGCTTGCAAGGAAATGATGCTGCAGGGTCGCGGCGCGGGCGATTTGCCGACGGCGAGCGCGGTGGTGGGCGACATTCTCCATGCCGCAACGGTGGATGTGCATGTGCATCCGACGTTTGTGAACAGCGCAAATGCGGATGCGTCGCTGGTGTTCACGAACGACTGGAAAACGCGGTATTTCCTGCGTTTGTCGATTCAGGACGAGCCGGGTTCACTGGCGAAGATTGCGACGTGGCTGTCGAGCGAGCAGGTGTCGATTGCAACGATGATGCAGAAGGCGGAGCTGGCGGGGAGCCGCGTGCCGCTGATTATCATTACGCATGAGGCGAATGAACAGGCGATTCGGGCGGCATTGGCGAAGTTTGACCCGGAGGTCTGCACGGTGGAAAATATGATTCGGGTGGAATAATCAGGGAATCATATTTGGTGACATGATGGATGCTTTAAAATAAGGAAGGCGATTTTCATGCAGACCATTACCGTACCGCTGGGCGAAAGAAGCTATCCGATTCATATCGAACGCGGCCTGCTGGCGAAAACGGGCGCAATGATTCGTGAGAAGCTCGGCGACATTGCGGTCGCGGTTGTCAGTGATGACCATGTTGCGCCGCTGTATATGGAAGAAGTCGTGTCGTCGATGGAAAAGGTCGGTCTGCGCGTGTGCAGCATCGTCCTGCCGCACGGCGAGCAGACGAAGTGCCTGAAATCGCTGGAAACGCTGTATGCCTTCCTCTGCGAACATCATCTGACGCGCAAGGATGCCATTGTTGCGCTGGGCGGCGGGGTGATTGGCGATTTGGCGGGGCTGGCGGCGGCGACGTACTTGCGCGGCGTGCATTTTGTGCAGCTGCCGACGACGCTGCTGGCGCAGGTTGATTCCTCTGTCGGCGGGAAGGTCGCAGTCGATTTGCCGCAGGGGAAGAACCTCGTCGGCGCATTCTATCAGCCGGAAATGGTGCTGGTAGACCCGGATTCGCTGCGGACGCTGACGGATGATTTCTGGCGCGACGGGCTGGGCGAAGTCGTTAAGTACGGGTGCATCGGGGACGAGGCGCTGTTCCGGCTGCTGGAAGAGAACGCGGGCGGCGGGCGGATTGCGCTCATGGGCGTTATCGGTGAAATCCTGACGCACTGTATCCAGTATAAGGCGAACATTGTGGTGCAGGACGAGCACGACACCGGGCTGCGCATGACGCTCAACTTTGGGCATACCATCGCCCACGCGGTCGAAACCTGCCAGCACTACACCGGGATGCGCCACGGCGAGGCGGTCGCGCTGGGGATGCGCGTCATTACCGCGATGACGGAAGAGAAGGGCATGACGGAGCAGGGGACGAGCGCGCGGCTGAATCGCCTGCTGGATGCGCTGGGAATGCCCCGTCGGCTTCCGGCGATTCCCGAAAAGGACTTGCTGAACGCCATGACGCTGGACAAGAAGTCCGCCGGGAAACAGCTGCGCGTGATTACGCTGGACAAAATCGGCGTGTGCCGCATTGTACCGACGGATGTTGATTTCTTTCAGGGCATGACGGCACAGAAATTCGTACAAAACTGACAAGGGACAACAATTTTTTTGCTGACCCCTTCCCAAATCACGAAAAATGGCGTACAATAGAGAATGCGGAAATAGGAGCGTTCCGTGCGGGCTGAAGGATTCACCCGCTGGGACGCTTTTTTGCGATTAAATTTCCACCCAAGAAAGCAGGTGAACCCTCTCATGACGCAGGAACAGGAGCAGCAGCTGTCGCGGACGATGCTCGCAATGATGCAGAGCGGCGGCGATGCACCGAAAAGCACGGTGGAGGTTCCGGTGTACGCGTGGCGGCTGATTCGCTGGGAAGCGGACGTCCCGCTGACAGAAGAGCAGCGGCAGGAGGCGCTGGCGATTGTGCCGGAGGCGATGGCGCTGTGCGGCGTGAGCGCGGCTTGCTTCGCGGCGGATGGCGACGTGATGACGGTGCTGCTGGCGCTGACGCGATTCCCCGCGCGGGCGCATCGCGACCCGGTGCTGTGGCTGTGTGCCCATGCGCTGATGGAACAGGCGTCCGTCGCGCTGGAACAGGACGGCACAATGTTCATCGGGGAGGAATTTGACCTCGCGGCGACGTGGGCGGAACACTTGAAGCCCATGCGGGAAATCAGCGACTGGTGGACGCGCGTCTCGCCGCTGGACGGCGCGGCGGCGCATCGGCATCGGAAGGAATTGCAGACATGCATCAAGCGGCGGCAGTACGCGGTGTTGGGCGGGTATGTATCGCGCGCGCTGCGGGAGGATCAGAACCTGTCGGTGACGTGCTTTGCGTTCGTGCCGCTGGTGATTGAGGCGATTTGGAGCCAGCACGCGGAATTGTCCCTGCGGACGCTGACGGAGGGGCTGAATCTCAACGAGATGACGCGCCGCCCGCGTCAGGCGCTATTGGCGTGGCTGAATGCATTGCAGCCGTCTCTGCGCGCGTGTCCGCAGTCGGGGAACGCCAAGCCGATTGAGAAGGTGATTGACTCGATTCGGGCGGACTGCTCGCTGCCGTATTCACAGGCGAATTTGAGCCGTTCGCTGGGGCTGACGCCGGCGTACGTCTGCCGGCTGTTCCACGAAAAAACGGGGCAGCACTTTTCGACCTTCCTGACCCGGACGCGGATGGAGAAGGCGCAGATGATGCTGTCGAGCAAAGAACCGCAGACGCTGGGCGAAATCAGCGCGGCGTGCGGGTATCCGAACAAGAGCTATTTCTGTCAGGTATTCAAGAAGTACACCGGGATGACGCCGGGGGAATATCAGGCGATGGCGAAGGAAAAGTAAGGCGGAAACTTCGGGCATTTCCCAAAACTTTCCCAATTCCGACGAATAAATATTTTCCAAGCGGATGAACATATGCGTGTCATCCGTTTTTTAGTAAGGTGGAGTCTGAAAAAACGCAGATTCTGCCGCAAACAGGAGGTATGTGCATGAAACGACTGCTTCGGGCGGTGTGTCTGGTGCTGTGCTGGACGCTGCTGATGGCGGGGATGCCGGGGAGAGCGTCGGCGGAAGAGGCCGCCCCTATGGTGCGCGTCCTGCTGCGCCGTTTGCAGCTGACTGACCGCGCGGATTTGACCCTCGCGGGGGCGTACACGGTGCGCGTGGGCGGCGAGGACTTGATGGCGCTGCCGGAAAACGCGCAGGTGACGGTGCAGATTCGCTCCGGTGCGCTGTATCTGTTCTATGATGGCATGAGTATGCGGCTGGGCAAGAGTGCGGAGTTCCGGCGGAATCAGTCCGGCAGCGCAATGCCGGGGCTGCACTTCGAGAAAAACGGCAATCTCTATCCCGGTTCGCTGACGCTGACGGTGGAGAACGGGACGCTCGTGCCGATTCTGTCGCTGTCGGTGGAGGATTACCTGCTGGGCGTCGTTCCGTATGAGATGAGCGACTCATTCCCGCTCGAAGCGCTCAAGGCGCAGGCAGTCTGTGCGCGCACTTATGCGCTGTCCCACCTGAACGCCTCCCGCGCCTATGACGTGGTGGACACGACGAACGACCAAGTGTTCAAGGGCGTTGATTCATCCACCAAAAACGCCGCCCGCGCCGTGCAGGAGACGGCGGGGATTGTCGGCATGTACAACGGCAAGCTGGCGGAATGCTTTTACAGCGCCAGCAACGGCGGACAGACGGAGCTGGTTGAAAATGTGTGGTCGGGCAGCGGCGACTACGGCTACTACGCAATGGTTGATGACCCGTATGATTTGGAGAACCCGCAGAGCATCGTCCGCACGATGAAAATCAGCAAAAACGGCGCGGTGAAGGAAACGCTTCGGACGCTGATTTATGAGCAGATGCTGCCGGTGCTGACGCGGGAGGAGTACTCCACGGACGAGGAGAATTTCCGCATTGACGAAATCACCGCCGTCACGCTGGCATCCCCCGCATTCGCCGCGCCGAGCCGCCGGATGACGGAGCTTGTGGTGGCGCTGAAATGGTCGGGCAAGAAGCCGTTCGCGTCCATCCTGCCGGAGGAAACGGCGATTCCGCTGCCCGCGGGGGATGCGACCTACGACGTTGCGCCCGCGGAAGGCGACGAATGGGAATTAGGTGAAGCCACGGCAACGCCCAGCCCCGTGCCGACCGCGACGGCGACGTCCGTGCCGACACCCTCCCCGACGCCGGACAATCGGCTGACGGACTTTCTGTCGGCGGGGGAAGCGACGGTGACAATTGCGCTGAATCGGCAGAACACCGCCGCGCTGTCGCTGGACATTTCCGGCAGCGAGATTTTTTCGGTGACGGAGGAAAACGGGCAGTTCCTGCTGCAATCACGGCGTTACGGGCACGGCGTGGGCATGAGCCAGCGCGGGGCGCAGTGGATGGCGGGGCAGTACAGCAAGACATTCGATGAAATCCTTGCGTTCTACTACCCCGGCATGGTGCTGATGCAGGGCGGCACGGGTGCGCCGGTGCTGCCGACCGTTCCGCCGGAGCTCGCCGCAACGCCTGCCCCGCCCGCGACACCGACCCCGAAGCCGACACTGATGCCCGTGACGACGGACAGCTTGCCGGAGGGCGCAAAGGTGATGTACGTCAACGCATCGAGCCTGAATCTGCGCGCCGAGCCGAGCATGGTGGGCGAGCTGCTGATGCGCTTGCAGGCAAATCAGCGGGTGATTGTGCTGGAGGTGTGTGACGACCCGGAGTGGGTGCATGTGAAAACGGACGTGGTGGAGGGCTACTGCATGGTCAGCTACCTCGCCGAGGAAGGAGTGAAGCCGACACCGACGGCGCAATAACCGAATAAACAATGCCGGTCAACCATCAAGCCGACTTTTAGGTTGACCGACTTTCCTGTTCGTTGATTTTCGCCTGCCGCAATCGGAAAAAGGAAAAAGCAGTTTTCGCCAATCGTTTCATTTCCGCCATCAGCATGGTAGGATAAACCTACGGATACTGTCTGATTTGGACAGCGCCGTCATTTTTGCGCGAGAAAGCGGCTCTGCCGCTGCCTACGGTTGGGTATGGAAGGAACTTTAAGCAAACCATGAGTGAACGCATTGTCAAACTGCTGATTGAATCTTTCCCGAAGATTCTGCTGCCCGGTCTGAAAATGACCATTCCGCTGACGGTTATCGCCTTTTCCATCGCGATGGTAATTGCCGTCATTGCCGCCATGATTCAATATGCCCGCGTGCCGGTTCTGCGGCAGATTATGCGGTTTTATGTGTGGGTCGTGCGCGGTACGCCGCTGCTGGTGCAGCTGTTCGTGGTGTTCTACGGGCTGCCGTCGCTGGGCATCATCCTCGACCCGTTTCCGGCGGCGGTGATTGTCTTCTCCATCAACGAAGGCGCGTACTGCGCGGAGACGATGCGCGCGGCGTTGGAATCCGTACCGGTGGGGCAGATGGAAGCGGGCTACTGCGTGGGGATGAGCTACTTGCAGGTGATGCGCCGCATTGTGCTGCCGCAGGCGCTGCGCACGGCGTTCCCGCCGCTGTCGAACAGCCTGATTGCTATGGTGAAGGACACGTCGCTGGCGGCGAACATCACCGTGACGGAAATGTTTATGGCGACGCAGAAGCTCGTGGCGTACTACTACGAGCCGATGGCGCTCTATATCGAAGTCGGCGTGATTTACCTGATTTTCTCCACGGTGCTGACGTGGGTGCAGCGCTGGGGCGAGAAGAAGCTCAGCGCGTATGGCGCACAGAAGGAGTGATGCGCGATGGCGATGCTGGAAATCAATCACCTGCAAAAGAAATTCGGGACGACCGAGGTGCTGCGGGACGTCAGCCTGTCCGTCAGCAAAGGCGACGTCGTGGCGATTCTGGGACCGAGCGGGTCGGGCAAGACGACGCTGCTGCGCTGCGTGAACTTTCTGGAACGCGCGGACGCGGGCGAACTGCTCTTTGATGACGAGAAATTCGACCTGAACCGCGCGTCGCACCGGGATATTGCGCGTATCCGCCAAAAGACGGCGTTCGTGTTCCAGAACTACAACCTGTTTCGCAACAAAACGGCGCTGCAAAACGTGACCGAAGGGCTGATTGTGGCGCGGAAGATGAAAAAAGCGGACGCGGAAGCGATTGGGCGGAAGCTGCTGGACAAGGTGGGCTTGTCCGACCGCTGCGACCATTATCCTGCGCAATTGTCCGGCGGGCAGCAGCAGCGCGTCGCGATTGCCCGCGCGCTGGCGACGAATCCGGAAATCATTTACTTCGATGAGCCGACATCCGCGCTGGACCCGGAGTTAATCGGGGAGGTGCTGAACGTGATGCGCCAGTTAGCTGAAGAGGGCATGACGATGCTGGTGGTGACGCACGAGATGAACTTCGCGCGGCATGTGTCGAACCGCGTTGTGTTCATGGAGGGCGGCAGAATCATCGAGCAGAACGGCGCACAGGAATTTTTCGCGCACCCGAAAGAAGCGCGGACGCAGGAGTTCCTCGCGAAAATCAACCAACGCTGAAAATCCGGCATTGCTGGTTTTCATAAATGCAAGTGAAAGGGGCATTCAAAATGAAGAAGTTTGTCAGTCTCCTGCTGGCGCTGATGATGGCGCTGGGCATGACCGCTCTGGCGGAGGAAAGCAAGGATCAGCTGGCGCGCATTCAGGAAAAGGGCGAAATCGTCATTGCGACGGAGGGTACTTGGGCGCCTTGGACGTACACGGATGAAAACGGCAATCTGGTCGGCTTTGATGTGGAAATTGCGACGGCGATTGCGGAGAAGCTGGGCGTGAAGGCGACGTTCGTGACCGTGGAGTGGGATGGCATCCTCGCCGGCATTGACTCCGGCCGCTACGACATTGCCGCCAACGGCATTGATGTGACCGAACAGCGCTCGGAAAAGTACAACTTCAGCACCCCCTATGCCTTTAACCGCACGGCGCTGGTCGTTCGCGGCGACAACGAGGACATCAAGTCCTTTGAAGACTTGAAGGGCAAGAAGACCACGAACTCCATCGCCAGCACCTACATGATTCTGGCGGAAGAGTTCGGCGCAGAGGTGGTTGGCGTGGATACGCTTGACCAGACGATTATGCAGGTGCTGACGGGCCGCGCGGATGCGACGCTGAACAGCGAAGTGTCCATTGCGGACTACATGCAGAAGCGCCCGGACGCGAACATCAAGATTGTCGCTCTGACGGAGGAAGCAAACCTTGTGGCGATTCCGACCCGCAAGACGGACGACAGCGCGAGCCTGCTGGAAGCCATCAATCAGGCGATTGCTGAGCTGCGTGAAGAGGGCAAGCTGAGCGAGATTTCCATGAAGTACTTCGGGCGCGACATCACGGCGGAAACCGTGGGAGAAGCGGCGGAGTAATGCTATTTCCAGATTCACCTGCGCCATCTGCTTGCGCCTTTTCCTTTCTGGCGCATTCTTATCTGGAAATAGTATAAGCGAAAAAATCCCATGTAAACGGAGGTCGTCCCGGTGGGGCGGCCTCCTTGCATTTTCAGGGGATGATTCTTTTTCAATTAGAGGCGGCAAACCTGGCGCTGGAACAGAATAAGGACGGCGAGTTGATAGAAATTGGCGGCATCCGGGTATACAGGAGTTCGAATATGGAGAAGAACCGCTTTGTCTGGATTGATGGTATGACCGTCTGTTCGCTGACTACTACATGTAATGCAAAGATGCAGAGGCGGTTGTCTCTACATTTGGCGAGCAGTAAAATAAAGCGAAGTGCGAATGCGCTCTTGGCTAAAAAAATGCTAATGGGGCTGCCTCTTGTGACCTTGTTTGGTCATTTTGAGACAGCCCCTCTTTGCTTTTCCATCCTGTTTTTTCTCTATTTTCGACAGGCTAGGACGTTCAGTTTGGTGAATCACGGTTACTGCATATTATGCACGAATTAGCCATTTCCTCCGGGCATAAAGTCATCTGTGATAGGATCTCCTGGCACTCCAAACCATGAGCCTTCAAGTTCATCGCCAGTGGGGGCAGAAACTCTGTTATACTCAAGGAGTGGCGATAAGTTCTCTCGCAGCATAAATCCAACATTTCCATCCTCTGTTCTTACATGACACCATGTTTGGCTCACTCCAAATACACAAACTACTGATCCATTCTTATATAGGCCAAGAGAGGGAGAATTTGTTGATTGATCTTGGCGTAAATTCAACCCCACACCTTTCGTATTGTTGATTTTTACAGAAGGCATAGCATAACCGACCTTAAATTGTTCTTGACCAAATACTAAATATTTGGTCATCATATAACCTTCTAACGTATGGAGTCGAACCTTTGTCCAGCCGTTTTCATCGCCACTTAAAACTTCAACGGAAGTACCGCTATAGTATTTACCAAGCGATGGAGCTTCTTGACTCGGCTTTGTCCTAAGGTTGAGGCGATCGATAGAATTGGGATTGTTTACGACGGCGCTATTGCTGCTTTTTTGATACTCAAGAACAGGTGAGAGCTGTTCTCTTAGCATAAAGCCAACGTTGCCATCTTCGGTTTGCACATGACACCAAGTCTCGCTTACGCCAAATACCCGAACCGTCGATTCATTCGAGTATAGGCCAAGAGAAGATGAATCTGTCGATTGTGCTTTGCGTAAGTTCAGGCCAGTTCCCCCTATGTTGTTAATTTTTACAGATGGGACTGTCGAAGATCCAACTTCAAGCTGCTCTGGATACACTAGGAATTTCGCCATCATGTATCCCTCAAGATCAAAAATACTAACTTTCACCCAGCCGTTCTTCTCATTGCTTAACACCTCAAGATAGGTGCCGTTATAGTATTTTCCAAGCGTCGGAGCATCTGGGCTGGGATTTGTTCTAAGGTTAAGCCGATCATTAGAATCGGGATTGTTTACTACGGCGATTGTTCCATGTGTCATCTTAGAATTTTCGTTAGCCGCTGCATTTGATGCAAGCGACAGCGCAAACAGCATAGTTATCAAGAGTGGTAGAATACGAGTTCTCATCATTAACTCCTCCTTCTAATTTGTTAGTCTAAACTGCCTATCCCTTTTTTCTATAATAATGCAGGAAGCTCCTGATATTAATTCAACGATTGATACTTCATTTTTATTGCAAAAAATAAAAATTTTAGGGCAATCCCGCACAAAGAAAGAACAGCCAAAAGGACGAAAAAGGGGTATAATAAAGAGGTGAAGAAGCAATTGACGATGAGCTTGATTAGCGACGAGCTGGGGGCAGGCATCAACGAAGAAAAGCAGCGTGATCCGGAAGCTCATTCCGTCAAAAAGGGCAAAGGTGATTTCAATGAATAAAAATGATTTTCTCTTAGCTGTGCACGAGTATCTCAAGGCATTTGGGTATAGAAAAAATAAGAGTTATTGGTTTCTTTCTAATGGCGAGCTCGTCTATTGTGTCTATGTTCAAAGTTCTCAATGGGATGCTAATGATTACTATGTTGAGGTTGGTATCGCAATAGAGGAAATTGTTGGGCCCAAACCTTCAGTAACAAGGTGGTATGTACGAAAGCGGTGTGAGGATGAATCGCAAAATGACAGGAACATATCTCTTTCGGTTCTAAAACAGGCGATTGATTTCTTTTCTGACATACTTACAGTTAATGACTTAACATTGTATCTTGAACGTACTCCCCATACACTTGTAGGTCTCCAATACGAGTTGTTCTCCAATACTTAACATCGTATATTCTCTCATCAGCGGAGTTTCTTTCGAGGCTCCGCCTTTTCTATGCCCCAAAAACAAGAAAGGACGTGACAAAATGCTCACTCGCATTTTCCGCGCCGTCACTGGCGGTCGCCTCAATCTTCGCGCGGAGTCAATGTGATTGGACACCGACTGCATTTCTCACGACTTCATAACCGCAGTGCCCGTGCTGCATTCATAGGGTTTGGGAAATGTGTTTCCAACAAGCTAATCGTCATTTTTGGCAAAATGGCCCTGCTTGCTGCTTTACTTACCAATACAAAAATGGAGACCGTCCTGATGAGAGGCGGCCTCCTTGCATTTTCAGGGGATGATTCTTTTTCAATTAGTCGGCATAGGTGTAGGGAATATGGTTTCGCTGCGCGTACCGTTCGGCGTAGGAATTGCGGAAAACGGTCAGCGTGAGGTTGGGGCATTTGTCGAAAGCGCCAACGCCAATTTCCGTTACGGAAGCGGGGAGAAGGACGGAACGCAGGGCGCTGCACTCGGAAAAAGCAATGTCCTCGATTTCTGTGACGGAGTCGGGAATGGCAATGGAGACAAGCGACGTGCAGCGCTGAAATGCGCCTGTTTCAATTTCCGTCACAGAAGCAGGAATCAGAATGTCGGAAAGGGAAGTGCAGCAGGAAAACAGATAGTCGCTGATTTCTGTAAGGGAATTTGGAAGCACAACCGTAGTCAGAGCGCGGCACTCGGAGAAGGCTCCCTCCTCGATTTCTGTGACGGAATCGGGAATGACGATGGAAGACAGCGCAGTGCAGTAGTTGAAAGCACATGAACCAATTTCGTCAACAGAGGAAGGAATGGAAACCTCAACAAGGGCGGAACAATCGCTGAAAGCGTAATCGTCAATCTCTGTAACGGAAGCGGGCAGAGAAACACTTGTCAAAAAGGAGCAGCAGTCAAAGGCGCGTTCGCCAACAGCCGATGTTCCCTGCGGAACGGCGTAGCTGGAAGCAGCCTTTCCCCGCGGATAGGCAACAAGCGCATCGTCCTTTTTACGGAACAAAACGCCGTCCAATGTATAAAAAGACGGATGCTCCGGGGCGACAGAAATGGTTTGCAGCAGCGGACAGCAGCCGAAGGGGTTGTGGTCGAGGTCGGCAACAGAATTGGGAAGGGTTACGGCTGTTAGGGAGAGGGAGAAAGAGATGGTGTCAATGATTGTGACGCGATGACCGTCCAGCATGTCCGGAAGCACGATTTCCGCGTCGTCGCTTAGGCAGTAGAGAAGCTCTGCGGAACCATCCTTGTGCAGGACGTACTGATAATCCCCGGAGGTGAGGATAGTCTGCTTTTTCTTGCCGCCATCTGCAAAAACGACGTTTGTCAGAAAGACGAGGAGAAGCGCGGATGCTAGTAAAAACGCTGAGAAACGTTTGCGTGTCATAAAATCGACCTCCTTTTCTTTATTCACTATACACGAAATGGCGCCTTGTGTCAATGAAAAATCCCCCTCACCAGTTGCGCAAAGGCAGAAAAAATGGTATAATCAGCTTGAATATCTGGCAAAAAGATGGACGGAAATGGCGAAAGGGTGGACATGATGAAGGTATTGGTGACGGGCGCGGACGGAATGCTGGGGCGCGACGTGATGCGTGCACTGCGCGAGAAGCATGTGAATGCGCGCGGCGTGGATGTGGCGGATTTCGATGTGACGGACGGCGCGGCAGTGCGCGAATGGGTGACGGCGGAAAAGCCGGATGCCATCATCCACTTGGCGGCGTATACTGACCTGCTCAAAGCGGAAACGGAACCCGCAAAGTGCATCGACGTGAACGCGATGGGCACGCTGAACATGGTTCGCGCGGCACTGGCGATCGGAGCGAAGCTGATGCTGATGTCCTCGTCAGAGGTGTTTGGCGCTGCGCCGGACGTTATCCACGGAACGAGAGACAAGACGTGCGCCGCGAACGTTTACGGATTGTCGAAGGTGCAGGCGGAAGAAGCTGTGCGCGCGCTGATGACGCGGTCCTTCATCGTTCGCACGGGCTGCTTGTTCTCCGCCGCGCCGAAGGGGGAAATCTGCGGCATTCTGGCGACAGCGCAGGATCATCAGAAGCTGACGATTTCCGACGACCTGATGGCTTGCCCGACGTACACGCTTGACCTTGCCCGCGCGATGGTCAGCCTGATTCAGACGGAGAAATTCGGTATTTACCACCTCATCAACGAGGGCGAATGCAACCTTGCGACGCTGGCGATGGCGACGCTGGGGATGGTGGGCAGCCGCTGCCGGGTACAGCCGGTGAGCGGCTACCGCGGCTCGGTGGGCATTCACCATCCGTCGAGCGTACGGCTGCTGAGCGACGCCGAACCGCACCTGCCGAGGTGGGAGGACGCGCTGAATCGGTGTCTGGATGAGATAAGGAGCGAGATTCGGTAAAGGAAGGGTATAAAAATAGGGAGGTCGTCCGTGGGAGCGACCTCCTTTTTGCGTGGGGTGGGTTAGTTGTATAGCCAGTCGTTGGCGTCGGGGTAGGTGTAGGGGATGTTGTTGGCTTGGGCGTATTCGGCGGCGTAGGAGTTGCGGGGGACGGTGAGAATGAGGTTGGGATTATAAGCTGTATAGAATACTTTACTTCCAATTTCTGTTACAGATTCAGGAATGGTGATAGAATTTAGAATGCTGCACATATCAAAGGCGCCGTCACCGATTTGTGTGATGGAACTCGGAATGGAAACAGAGACTAAGGATGAACAATAGAAAAACGTTTCATGGTCAATCCGCGTGACAGAATCAGGAATAGAGATGGAAATCAAAGAGCTACAGCCACGGAAAGCGTTGTCACCAATTTGCGTGATGGAATCGGGAATGGAGATGAAAGTTAAGTTGTTGCAAACGCAGAAAGCATAACTTCCAATTGAACGGATTCCAACTGGAATTGCGTAGCTGGTATCACTTTTTGCAGCAGGATAAGCAATTAAAGTCTTGTTGGCTTTATTGAACAGTACGCCATCAATAACTGCCAAATAGGAATTTTCAGGGGAGACGAAAATGGTTTTCAGTCCGCTACAAGCGCAGAATGGGTTTGCACCAATATATAGAATGGAATCGGGAATGGAGACAAAGGTTAATGTATCGCAAGACAGGAATGCTCTATCACCGATAGAGGTGACCTTTTTTCCGCCTAATTCCACAGGGATAAAGAGCTTCTTTTCTTTGCCACTATACTTGGTAATTTCTGCCGTGCCATCATCCAGCAAAGCATACTGATATTCGCCATCCGTGAAAATTTCACGTTCTTCTTCAGCAACTGCACCCATCAGGCAAGTACACAGTATTGCAAGAATCAGCCCTATTGAGGCAAACCGGTTGTGTTTCATGGGAAAAATCCCGCCTTTTTGTTTATTATATATCATACACTTAGAAATTGTCAAGCAGGGAATGTAAATTTCCACCGGAAAAACAAATTCCCCGCCCGGCTGTCTTCCGACACCCGAACGGGGGAAAAATCACCCTTGCTATTATCACACCGCCGCCGGCATTCCGTGCTTCACGCGGTCGTGCTCCTCAGCGCGCTTGGCGTTGTTGAAGCGGTCGAGCGTACCCACCAGATAGCCCGTGATGCGGCGAATCCGCTGGAACGGCACGTTGCCGAAATCGTAGGACAGTTCCACTTCGTCGCCATCCACCGCAATGTCCATCGAAAGCGGCTCACGGTTGTACTTCTGGCGCGCATGATCCACATAGGCGTCAATTTCCGCCTGAGACAGGGTTCCCTTCGTCACGTTCACTTGGCAGCACATAGGTGTTTCTCCTCTCTATGGTACTCGCTGGAAAATCAGCAAGCCCTAAATCTTGTGGTTGCACGGCGCTATCGCGCCATATAGAGCACAAGATATTGTTTCAACGTCTGTTATTATAGCACGAAATGTGGGATTTGCAAGGGGAACACGCAACAAAATTTCAGAGGCGGATTCTGCCCGCAGACAGGCATTTTCTCCGCCCACCGCACGAAAGGCAATGCGAACAGCATCCTATTTTCTTCCCTCTCGCGAACAGCAATGTTGAGCAAACACCATTGCCACGCGCGGGGTTTTCTGCTATACTTGGGGGGCACATCAGCAGCGGAAGGAGACAGCGGACATGACGAACATGCGCCCGGTATACGACATGCTGACGGCGGCATCGGCGCGCAGGAGCGGGCATATGCCGGGGCATAAGGGGCGGCCGCCGTTCGGCGCGGCGGATTTATACGCGCTGGACACGACGGAACTGCCGAACACGGATGACCTGTACGCGGCGGAGGGCGGACTGCGTGAAGCTATGCGGCTGTATGCGCAGGCGGCGGGCGCGGCAAAGACGATTTTCCTCCATAATGGATCGACGGCGGGCAATCATGTGATGCTGCAGCTGTACGCGCGGGAGGGCGAAACGGTGCTGCTGCCGCGCAATGCGCACTTATCGGCGGTAAACGCCTGCGTGCTGGGCGGAATGCGGGTGAAGTGGATGCCGGTTCGCTGCACGCCGGACGGGTACTGCTATCTGGCGGAGGAGGATGTGCTGGCGGCGCTGCGGGCGAATCTGGACGCGCGGGCGATGCTGCTTGTCCGCCCGGATTATTACGGCGGCGCGATGCGGGAAGATGTTTTCCGGCGGATTGCGGCGGCGGCGCATCGTCAAGGGACGAAAGTCGTTGTGGATGAGGCACATGGGGCGCATTTCCCGTGGTGCGACGCCATGACGTCCGCCGGGGCGCTCGACGCGGATGCGTGGGTGCAGTCGGTGCATAAGACGCTGATGGGGCTGACGGGCAGCGCGGTGCTGCACCTGGCGGATTCGGCGGATGAAAAGCGCGCGTGGACGCTGCTGCGGCGGGAACAGACCTCGTCGCCATCGTTCCTGCTGATGCTGTCCATCGATGACAGCCGCGCGTGGATGGAAGAGAATGGTCGGGCACGCTTGCGGGCGTTATCCGAAGCGGCCAACGATGTGCGCAGGCGGCTTGTTGGCACGCCGTATCACGATGCATACGCGGATTGGGCGAATTTGCCCGTGCACTTTGACCCGACGCGGCTGGTCATTTCCGCGCCGCAGGGAGGAAAGTGCTTGGCGGAACAGCTGCGCGAAGCCGGACTGGACGTGGAAATGGCGGACGAGCGGCGCGTGGTGCTGATTCTATCGGTGATGGACGACATCACTGAAATCCGCCGACTGCCGGAACTGCTGGCGAGCATTCCGGCGCCAGAAGGAAAGCAGTTTGCGCCGCTGACCTTGATGCCGGACATGCCGGAAGCTGTCCTGACCCCGCGTCAGGCGGCGATGGCGGAGGCAATCCTCGTGCCGCTGGACAGAGCGGAGGGGAAAATCGCGGCGGCGGCGGTCGGGCTGTATCCGCCGGGAATCCCGCTGCTTGCGCCCGGCGAACGGGTGACGCGGGAAATCATCAGGCAATTGCAGGAAGCCGGGACGCGGGAGCGCTTCGGCGTAGAAGGAGACGATTTGCGGTGCGCAAATGTGTAATTTTTGATTTGGACGGTACGCTGACCCGCTCGGAGGAAGGCATTTGGAACTGCGTACGCTATGCGGCGGAGAAGCTCGGCTTTCCCGTGCCGGATGCGGCGACGCTGCGCAAATTTATCGGTCCGCCGCTGGGCTGGTCGTTCATGGAATACATGGGCATGAGCGAAGAAATGGCGAATAAGGCGGTGAGCACCTATCGCGAGCGCTACGAAGCCGTCGGGCTGTTTGAGAACCGGGTGTATCCGGGCATCCGCCGTCTGCTGCGGCGGCTCAAACGCGACGGCTGGTACATCGGTATCGCGACGGGCAAGCCGCAGCGCTCCTCGGAGCGGATTATCGAGCATTTCGGGCTGAACCGCTACATCACGAAAATCGTAGGCCCAAAGGATGGCCGCGGTGCGGACAAGGAACTGCTGATTCGGCAGGCGCTGCCGGAGGATGCGGGCGAAGCGTGGATGGTGGGCGACCGCCGATTTGACATGGAGGGTGCGAAGAAAGTTGGCATCGGTGCAATCGGCGCGGGATACGGTTACGGCAGCCGTGAAGAGCTGATGAACAGCGGGTGCGATGTGTACTGCGAGACGGTGGAGGACATCATCCGCCATCTCTGCCCCGGCGAAGAAGCGGTTCCGGGCGCGTTCCTGTCAATAGAGGGCATGGACGGCAGCGGCAAAACGACGCAGATGGCGGCAATGGAGGATGCGCTCGACCGCTGGGGCTTCGAGGTCATCCGCAGCCGTGAACCCGGCGGATGCCCCATCAGCGAGAAGATTCGCGCGTTGCTGCTTGACCCTGAAAACAAGGCAATGGACGAGACGACCGAGGCGATTCTCTACGCCGCGGCGCGCGCACAGCATGTGCGGCAGGTCATCCGCCCAGCCTTGAAAGCGGGTAAAACGGTGCTGTGCGACCGCTTTGTGGATTCGTCCGTGGCATATCAGGGCGGCGGGCGTCAGCTTGGCGTGGACACGGTGCTGAATATCAACCGCCCGGCGGTGGATGGCACGATGCCGATGCTGACGGTCTATCTGGACATTGACCGGGAAGCCGCCCTCCTCCGCCGCGCTGCCAGCAGTCAGCTTGACCGCATTGAGCAGGCGGACGATGCCTTCCGTACACGGACGGAAGCGGCATATCACGAACTTATCCGCCGTGAGCCGGAGCGGTTCATCGTGGTGGATGCGGCAAAACCGGCAGAGGAAGTCAGCCGGGACATGACGGAGAAGGTCATCCAGCGGCTTATGGAGGCAGAAGCGTGAGCGAGCGAATTGTGGTGGGTATGTCCGGCGGCGTGGATTCGTCCGTCGCGGCGCTGCTGCTTAAACAGCAGGGGTACGACGTGGTCGGCGTGTTCATGAAGAACTGGGAAGAGACGGACGAATCTGGCGTATGTACGGCGGAAAACGATTGGAACGACGTGCGCGAGGTGTGCGAAATCATCGGCATTCCCTACTATGCGGTCAATTTTTCCCGCGAATACTGGGATCGCGTGTTCAGCTACTTCCTCAAAGAATACCGCGCGGGGCGCACGCCGAACCCGGATGTACTGTGCAATCGCGAAATCAAGTTCAAGGCGTTTCTGGATTTTGCCATGCAGCTTGGCGCATCGAAAATGGCGACGGGGCATTTTGTGCGGACGAACGAAAATGGCGACCTTCTGCGCGGCATTGACCCGAACAAAGATCAGAGTTATTTCCTCTATATGCTCCATCAGGAACAGCTGCGGAAGGCAATTTTTCCCGTCGGCGGCATGACAAAGACCGAAGTGCGCCGCATTGCGGAGGAAAATGGACTGCCCGTGTGCAAGAAGAAGGATTCGACCGGCGTGTGCTTCATCGGTGAGCGCAACTTCCGGCAGTTTTTGTCGACCTATTTGCCTGCGCAGCCCGGCGATATGGTGGCGCCGGATGGGAGCGTCGTCGGGCATCACGATGGGCTGATGTACTACACGCTTGGCCAGCGGCGCGGGCTGGGCATCGGCGGATGCGGTGACGGGCGGAGCTGGTTCGTCATTGGCAAGGACTTGGAGAACAATCGCCTGCTGGTGGCGCAGGGCGAGGATCACCCGATGCTGTATTCGACGATGAGCATCGGCGCGGAGGCGACGTGGATTGGCGCTGACCCGCTGGCGGGCGGCGAACCACTGCGCTGCACCTGCAAGTTCCGCTATCGGCAGGGCGATCAGCCGGTGGAGGTGCGCCGCGACGGGCAAAAACTGCTGATTCATGCCCTCACACCCCAGCGCGCGGTCACGCCTGGACAGAGCGCCGTGTTCTATCAGGGGGAAAAGTGCCTCGGCGGGGCGATTGTGGAGCAGATTCTCGACGCGGGACAGGGAAAAATGGACGTATGATTTTCGTTCCGGCGTTCCTGAATTGGGAGAAGAGCCGGAACGTTTTCTTTAATGGCTGCAATAACGTTCGTGATTCCAAAAAGAACGCAAAAAACCGCAAAAACTTTGAAAAAACCGCTTGACGAATCCGTGAATTCATGATATTATGAACAGGCTTCCTCGTTGCGCCGCTTGAGCGGTCGAGAGAAAGCACCGAACCTTGAAAACGATACAGAACAATAACAACGCAAACAAGACAGTAATTCCGA
>ENA-UOJL01000154-UOJL01000154.1-human-gut-metagenome-genome-assembly--contig:-P47-NODE-154-length-109758-cov-8.517187_pt1 | contig 109758 bp, 103 predicted proteins | sample MGYA00242347_ERZ723894 | MGnify/ENA metagenome assembly ERZ723894
GAGTACTTTGACTCGATTAAATTATGCTTATGATTTAAGGATTTTTTTCTATTATTTAATTCATCATTGCTTTCAAAAAAAAACTGTCAGAGATCTGACTTTGCAAGATTTGGAGACCGTTAAAAGTACAGACATTGAACGTTTTTTAAGTTATCTAAGTAAATATGAGTTTAACGGAAATGTCGAAAGTTGTAACGAACGAGCCAAAGCGCGGAAGCTATCGTCCGTACGCGCTATGTTTAAATACTTTTTCCGAACCGAAAAGATATCTGTAGATAATGCTGCAAAAGTAGCTATGCCGAAATTGCACGACAAAGAAATTATTCGATTAGAGGTGAATGAAGTAGCCGATCTGTTGAATTGTGCCGAGTCTGGTACAGGAATGACTCCTCAGCAGAGAGCATATCATGAAAATACAAAAATACGTGATATTGCGATTCTGACCTTGTTTTTGGGTACAGGGATCCGTATCAGCGAGCTGGTCGGCCTTAATAATGAAGATATAGACTTTACAGCAAATAGTTTTGTTGTTACCAGAAAAGGCGGAAATAAAACGATTCTCTATTTTTCGGAAGAAGTTGCAGACGCTCTTGCACAATATATGGCTTTTAAGGAAGATAACAAAAATATTCCTGCCGGTGAAAATGCCCTCTTTTTATCTCTGCAAATGAAGCGGATCAGCGTACGAGCGGTTGAAAATCTGGTAAAAAAATATAGTTCCATTGTTACTCCTCTGAAAAAGATATCGCCACATAAACTGCGCAGTACATACGGTACACAGCTATACCGCGAAACGAAGGATATTTACGTTGTAGCTGATGTACTTGGCCATAAAGACGTCAATACCACTAAAAAGCATTATGCGGCAATCAGTGAAGATGTCCGGCGCAGTGTAGCCGATAAAGTTCAATTGCGCGAGAATCCAAATAATAAGTAATTACTTTACGCATAGTACTTAATATAATGATGAAAAACATGAATTTGTCAGACGAATCAGAGAAAATTTATATCATTCAACCAATTATTGAAGAAAATTATAAAAGTTTACAAAAAGAGGCTGTATCTTTAATTGAGAGTTCAGGTGCACTATATGCGGGGACGATTTATCAAAAAATCCGAGAAGTAAATCCTGCAACATATATTGGTTATGGCAAACTTACTGAGCTACGCGAACGCTTGCAGGGTTTGGACGTAACTATATTGTTTAACGGTGAATTATCCCCTTCTCAGACTTTGAACATATCTGCTGCTTTGGACGGGAAAAAGGTTATTGACAGAACAACTTTAATTCTGGCAATCTTTGCAAGAAACGCCAAAACAAACGAAGGAAAAATTCAGGTTGAACTCGCACAACTCAAATATATCTATCCAAGGTTAAAAGGAAAAGGTGAAGGACTTTCGCGTTTAGGAGGAGGAATAGGTACGCGTGGCCCCGGTGAAACCAAACTAGAAACGGATCGTCGAAAAATTCGAGTCAGAATATCCTATTTGGAAGACAAACTAAGTCAAATAGAATCCACAAGAAAGCTAATATCCTATCGTCGCAAAAGAGATTCAGTGAAAACAATCTCATTGATCGGTTATACTAACACAGGTAAATCCACTTTGCTGAACTTATTGACTGAAGCTAACGTTTATGCTGAAAATAAGCTGTTTGCAACATTGGATCCGACTTCAAGAAAATTTGTAATTGACGGAACTTCCTTTCTATTAACGGATACCGTTGGATTCCTCAGAGATTTACCGCATAATTTGATCTCAGCGTTTCATTCTACACTTGAAAGCGCTTTAAATTGTGATTTGGCCTTGATTGTCTGCGACGCAACAGATGATTACGAGATGCAGCTTTCTACTACCTTAAAAACGATTGAACAATTAAACAAGAATATTCCCTATCTTGTTGTTATGAATAAAAGTGAGGCGCTGCAAAACTATGATGGTTATCCGGCAAACAGTATTTTTATTTCAGCTAAATTAAATTTAGGGATCGAAAACCTGAAAAATGAAATTCTTCATTTTTTTCAAGACCAATATACGGATGCTATCTTGACTATACCATATTCGGAGTATCCCGCTTATAATCAGTTAAAAAAATATTCAGACGAAAAATCTGTAACGTATATGAATGATTGTGTCAAAATCTCTGCCCGAATTAGCAATAAATTATTTCTCAAAATTTATCCGATTCATGAAATAAATAACGATTTATGTTTCATAGAATACTTTATAAATCTAAAAAAAGCCCATTTTCCAAAGTAATGGAGAATGGGCTTTTGATTTATTCGATTTTAATTATTTCATCCTCCGAGAGATCCTGCAGAAAATCCGGTAAATCCATGTCATGGTTTGCTTCTTTTTTAGATGCATCGGATGTTGTTTGCTCGGATTCAGGTACGGTCTGACTTGTTTTCCCTTCTGTATCTGCATCGTGATCAACATAAACATTGTTGGCATAGAGATATGAATCAGGCTCATCACTATGAAGTTTAGCAATGCTTTCCATCAGAGTGTCGTAATCAGGCAAGTCCTCAATGCTGTTCAAACGAAAACGCTTTAAAAAATTATCTGTCGTAGCGTATAAAATCGGTCTGCCGACTGCGTCCTTACGGCCTACGGGTTCGATCATCTTTAATTCTAACAGTGTATGTATCGCGTAATCACAATTTAATCCGCGCAATGCTTCCAATTCCCCTTTCGTGATAGGTTGCTTATAAGCTATAATGGCGGAACATTCAAGAATCGTACGGGTAAATTCACGCTCTTTGATTGGATTCAAGACAGATGACACATAATCTTTATATTCAGGGTTACTGGAAAGTTGTAATTTCTTATTGAAAGTCAATAAGCGTAAGCCGCCTTTTTCGGAATAACGTTCTTGCAGGACTTTGGCAGCATCCTTTATATCTTTATCACTGACCCCTAGCTTTTCAGCTATTATATCGATCGGAACCGGATTGCCTGAAACAAACAGTATGCTTTCCAGTATATTACTCAAGTTCTCCAAAATCTCCAAAATTCTCCTCCTCGGTTCGATCCGGATTATACTTGATAATAATCTTATCGAACGTACCATTTTGTTCCACTTTTATAAATTGATGTTTTAACAATTCCAAAAGCGCCTGAAAAGTAGTAATGATCTCACTGCGTCCGGAATGAGACGAAAACAACTCGTCGAAAGCAACTTCTCCTCGTTCATTGACCGTTTCACATATGTAGGCAGCGCGATCTGGGATAGTATATACATCTTTCGGGATTTCACGTTGCACTCCTTCATCGCGCAACCGCGCTTCTTGCCGCAACATGAGATCCGTAAACGCTTTCAGCAACCCTTCCAAATTAAAATCTTTGTAAACGATTTTGGCTTCCCCTACATTTTTGTCGGGTTCCTTATAATAATAACCGATCGTTTCCAGTTCCTTTAATTTTGCGCTTTCTTCCTTAAGCATTTTATACTCTTCCAACGCTCGGATCAGAACTGATTCCGCATCTTCTTCATCTGTTTCCGGTTCAACAATGGCAGGAACAAGACTTTTCGCTTTGATCTCCAGGATTGTCGATGCAATATTTAAGTATTCGCTTGCTTTGTCTATATCAATGTACGGCAAACCTTTCATATAATCCAAAAACTGTTCGGTAACTTTTGATACAAATACATCCTTGATTTCAATCTGTTCTTGTTTTATCAAAAACAGCAAAAGATCCAACGGCCCCTCGAAATTGTCCAGTACCGTTGTATAATCGACTACGGATTCAAAATTTTCAGCAGGATCTTTAGCCATTAAAAATAAGCCCCCACAATAATGTTATTGGTTTGGAAACAACCAATGTAACAAAATCAAGAATATAACCGAGCACGTCAATGTAACCGAAAATTTTTGCCGCCAACGCAAAAATCTGATAATTGCTTAAAACCTCGACTAAAAAATGTATTGCTATTAAGACAAGGAGAATAATGTAGCCGTATTGCTCGAAAAAACGATATACTTTACCGCGTTTGCGGTTAACCGCTTCGACAACTCTCCACCCGTCCAAGGGCGGCAAAGGAATCAAATTAAAAACACTGAAAGCAAGAGAATAGCTATAAAGAAACAAAAATAAATAATATAGAAAGGTATCCAATGCTATAAACGGAGTCTGGACATAAGATATTACGATCAATAACAAAGGGTAAAAGATAAACGCCGACAAATAATTTGTTACCACCCCTGCAATCGCAGTAAACGCTAATCCGCGCTTATAATGTCTGAAATTATTCGGGTTTATGGGTACCGGTTTTGCCCAACCAAATCCGGCAAACGCAAACAATACTAAGCCCAGAATGTCGAAATGGCGCATTGGATTAAGGCTGAGCCTGCCGGAAAATTTCGGAGTCGGGTCGCCGCATTTATAAGCTATAAAAGCATGAGCAAACTCGTGCATTGTCAGGACTACTGCTACCGCAAGCAGACTCGCTATTAGGCGTAAAAAATCAAAAATAAGTTGATTCATGTTAAAATTATACTATAATTGTCCTAAAAAATCAAGATAAACAGGCGCTATCACGTATAGAATTTACAAAATGATGACAGTAAAAAAGGCGAAAAAAGACAAAATATTGTCTTTTTTCGCCAGATAAAATTTGTTATTTTAATCTTTCGGGAATAACGTCATTTCTGATCAGATCCTCATATGTCTGAGGTTTTACAATATATTCCGCATGTCCGTCTTTTACAAGAACCATGGGCGGAATCAGATTCCTGTTATAATTGCTTGCCATGGAATAGTTATACGCCCCCGTCGATAAAACAGCAAGGATATCTCCGCTGTGAGCTTCCGGCAGACTGACGTTGGCGCACACAATATCACCGCTTTCACAGCATTTGCCAGCAATGCTGACAGTTTCCACAGCTTTTTCCTCTGCTCTATTGGCAAGCAAGGCCGTATATTTTGCCTGATAAAGCGCATAACGTGGATTATCAAACATACCGCCGTCAACGGCAACGTATTTTTTTATTCCAGGGATATCTTTGATCGTTCCGACTGTATACAACGTAATTCCTGCTTCTCCGACAATAGAGCGTCCCGGCTCTATAACAAGGTACGGACGTTTGAGACCATATTGATCAGCTTTATTTTTAAGCTCAGCAATGACAGCCTTTAAATATCCGGCATAATCGTTTTCCGAATATTTTGGATCTTCATATGTATACCAAATTCCGTATCCTCCGCCCAGATTCAATACTGAGGTCTCATAGTTCAGTGTTTTTTTGACTTCCGCCATAAAAGCCGTCATTTTATCGACCGCTAAAACAAAGGACTGTTTTTCAAAAATTTGCGATCCGATATGACAATGATACCCCATTAATTTAAGGTTTTTCTTTGTCAAAGTGTATTCAGTAATTTTTAAAGCAGACCCGTCCGCAACAGAAAATCCGAATTTGCTGTCAGTTTTGGCCGTCTGAATGAAACGATGGGTATGCGCCTCCACGCCCGGATTGATCCGAATTAAAATATTTTGTGTTTTATTTCTCTGCGCACAAAGCTCGTCCAACAGATCTATTTCAGAATATGCATCTACCACAATTGTGCCGACGCCGCAGTCCAAGGCAAATTCAAGTTCTTGCGCAAGTTTATTGTTTCCATGCATATAGATTTTTTCAGCAGGAAATCCAGCCCGGATAGCCGTAAATAATTCACCCCCGGATACGACGTCTACGCCTATATTCTCCGAATCCGCTATTTTATAGACAGCCAGACAAGAAAGCGCTTTCGATGCGTACAAGACAAGTCCGTTACCGTCGTAATCGCTTTGAATTGTGTCCCGATACACGGCGCACATATCACGCATATATTGTTCATCCAAAACATACAAAGGCGTGCCGAAACTCTTAGCAAGCTCCACAGTATCTGCCCCACCTATTTCAAGATGTCCTTTTTCATTGATCTTAAGCGTAGCTCTTATATTCATAAAATTTCTCCTCTTTCAAAAAATATTTTAACAAAAAATAGAGAAAATTGCAAGAGTTTAAAGCTAATTCCTAAAATCACAGATAAAATAACAGCAGGGCTTACCGAATTCAGATAAGCCCTGCCTAAACTTTTAAATTTCTAATTTATTTGCCCTACAATTTATTCATCATCATCCGGATATCCGTCTGGATTTTTCATTTGGAAATTCAATGCATCTCTGCACATATCGTCCAATGTTTTTTTCGTCCGGAATCCGATCAGTTTCTCTGCCAGAGAAGGATCTGCATAACATTCGGCAATATCTCCGGCTCGCCGCGGTGAAAATTCATAGGGAATCTCCTTTCCGAGTGCTTTGGAAAATGCCTTGATGATCTGAAGAACACTGTATCCAGTCCCCGTACCGAGATTCACCGTATACAGACCGCTGTTTTCAAATAATTTTTTTAACGCACAAACATGCCCCTCGGCCAGGTCGACGACATGAATGTAATCGCGAACGCCGGTTCCGTCAGGGGTCGGATAATCATTACCGAACACGTGCACTTTTGCAAGTTTGCCGACAGCTACTTTTGTAATATACGGACACAAGTTGTTCGGTATTCCGTTCGGATCTTCACCGATCAAACCGGACTCATGTGCTCCGATCGGATTGAAATAACGCAAAATGGCTATATTGAAAGAATTATCGGCTTTGTAGACATCCCGCAAAATTTCTTCAATGAACAGCTTGGTACGCCCGTAAGGATTCGTGGCAGACAGCGGAAAATCTTCGCGGATTGGTACGCTGGCAGGCTTTCCGTAAACGGTTGCAGAGGAAGAAAACACCAGATTTTTACAGTTATGCCGCCTCATTGCTTCCAAAAGAACCAGCATTCCCGTTATGTTGTTGTGATAATATTCCAAAGGTTTTTCACAGCTTTCTCCGACCGCCTTTAGCCCTGCAAAATTAATGACGGCATCGATCTTGTTTTCTGTAAAAATTTTGTCTAGAGCCGCTGCGTCCAGGATATCATTTACATAAAAACGGATCGATCTGCCTACGATTTTTTCGACACGTCGGACCGCTTCACGTTTGCTGTTGGAAAGGTTATCGATGATAACAACTTCGTATCCGGCCTTGATCAGTTCAATGCACGTGTGGCTGCCGATATAACCAGCGCCGCCCGTTACAAGAATTGTTTTCATATTTATACCTCACTTAAATTTAATTGATGCGTAAACGAGAGAAACCCTTTCTCTCCTTCTTTTGTCTGTTTGAATACTGCCGTATTATCCAGAATCGCGGCACAGGTTTTGCCGACAAAATCTTCTACACGTTTATGAGCTGCCTCCTTCGTAGCACTCATTCCTTCAGCCATAAGTTTTGCTATCATAAATCTGTGTATGTACAAATCATTTTCTGTTTCAGATAATTTCTCCGCATCGTAAACGGTCTTTCCGCAAAGGATATCTTCAATAGCATCCAATTGGCGTTTCAAACGACCGGGCAAAATAAACAGGCCCATTGCTTCGATCAACCCGATCCCCTCACTCTTAATATTTTGATGCTCAGGGTGAACGTGGAAAATTCCGTCAGGATATTGCGCATTTGTCCGATTGTTTCGCAATAATATAGTAAATATGTATTTTTTCCCTTTTTTGAGGCAAATCGGGGAACTAGCATTGTGCGGAATTCCGTCGGTTTCTGCCAAAATTTCGCATTCCGGACAGGAAAACTTTTTCCATGATTCAATTACTTTTGCGGCAAATTCAGCAACGGCTTTGCGGTCTTCCCCTTCTATACGAATTCCGCTGTTATACCAATCCAAAATCCCGATATTCAATTGCGGATATTCGTCGGAATGCAGCTGTTTTCTGATTCCGGCATGGTGCATAGGCATCAGGTGCTTGCCGCCCTGGAAATGTTCATGGTTGAGAATGGATCCGCCCACGATCGGCAACGCAGCGTTACTACCGATGGAATAGTTCGGTAAAATGTCAACGAAATCCAGCAACTTTGCGACGGTAGAAGCGTCGCTGCGCATGGGAGTATGATTTTCAGAAATGGCAATGCAATGCTCTTCGTAATAAGCATAGGGCGAATATTGCATAAACCATTTTTCACCGCCCAATGTCATTTTTACGGTACGGATATTTTGCCGGGGAGGATGATTTCCAGCCCCTTCAAAGCCTTCGTTTTCTTTGCATAATGCGCACATCGGATATTTTTTAGATTGTGGCTGCGTCAATAGTTTGGCTATATCTTTATTGTTTTTTTCAGGTTTGGAGAGATTAACGGTAATTTCCAGCATATTTTTTCCGTCCGGATATTCCCATTTTAGGTTTCTGGAAATTGCGGTTTTTTGAATATAGCCGTTTTTTACTGAAAGATCATAAAGATAATCACAGGCCGCTTGCCCGCCGAATTCTTCTTTCAAGCTGTAAAATTCTTCGTTGATCTTGGAAGGAAGCGGTGAAAGCATTCCCCAAATTTTCGCGCAATACCTTTCAGGTTCTTCTGTCAGATGGTGTTCACTTGCGTATTCCGCGATTTCATTATTCAACAGATCCGGCACATCCATTTGCCCGATATCAGATTCATTCACATCCCCTTCGTAAGCAGAACTCAGTTTGAATTCAGCCAGTAAAACGTTCCGCATATAAATAACATCGCGTTCATCGAGGTGTAAATTTTTTTTTGCATAGACAAGCAAACGTTCAACCAACAATTCTCCGTTCATTCTTTCTCCTTCCTTTTTCGGCAATCCGCTTTTTATTTATAATTATAAGTATATTCTTAAAACTCGTCAAGTTTCCTTATTACAGAAAAGCGGATGAGTTGTTACACAATAAGCTTTACTCAATCGTTTCTTTTATCCAAAAGAACGTAATACATCCTTTACCGTGATCGGGCACACGCAATTCGTCGCGCACGCCGGGACCGCAGGAAGCCGTGCCAAGGCCTCCCATATACAGATCAGCACATAAATAGCTTTTTTCGGAAACAGGCAATTCATCATCATGCCGACATTCCGACAGGACTTTGGAATCGTACGGCAAAGCAGAAAAAGACCGTATCCCTTCCACTCGGACAGCAAGAGCTCCGTCGCTCAGTTGAGCAAAATCCGCGCCGCAATGACTTCCGCACTCCTGAGGTTTGATATAATGGATATATTCATCTTTGATATCCGAATCGTATATCCCTTTTGCCGTATATTCGTAAAGATCGCTATAACTTTCCCCCGGTCCGTAAGCGCAATAATGCAATTTGCAAAAACTCTTCGGCAAAGCCATTTCAAATCCCAAGCGCGGAAGCGAAGGAAAATATTCTTTCCTTGTCAGGTAACTTATATCAATACTGACTCCGGATTCGGCAAAATTATAGCATAAATTTAAATCCATCCAAGGACGTAAACTGTTATAATAACCTGCTTTGATTTGTACCGAAACGCTTGAACCTTTGATTGTATATCCGACAAGATCAAATTTTGCCTTATTCAGACAAGCGTGTTCCCATGCCGGCCGATCTAAAATATCGTTGTCAGTCGGTGCTCTCCAGACATTCGGAGAAATGGCTCCCAAACTCTTCCCGTATGCGGAAACAGAGCAAATAATTCCGCTTGTTTTATCAATTTTATATTGGCTTTGCCCTGCCGTGATTTGGATATACCTCCCCTCGTCCTCTATAAGAGTGTGTTCGTGCGGCAAAATACTGCGCGTAAATTTTTTCGTATAAAAGCTTTCCCAGGCTATCGGCTCGCTGTCGTTTTCGGTAAAGAGCTGGATACGCAGATCTTCTGCAGGTTTTATTAAAAATTTTTCTTTTTGTCTGGGGCGAATGTCAATATCCAAGGTCTGCGTTTCATTCTTGTCCGCATAAAATATTTTCAGACGACCCTGCAGCGGAATAAAGTAATACTTATTAAATACAGTCAGAGTATTTCCGCTTCTTGTAAATACCGCAGGCTGGTATGCTTTTTTCATCTGCCAGGTTCCCGGTTTCGGTGAACAATCCGGGAATACGATTCCGTCAATACAGAAATTACCGTCGTTGACGTCTTCACCGAAATCCCCGCCGTACCTGTATCCGCTGTTTTTGTAGCGGATGCCGTGATCAAACCATTCCCAGATAAAGCCTCCCATAAACCTGTTATTGGATTCGATCGTCTTCCAATAGTTCATCAGTCCGCCCGGGCCGTTTCCCATCGCATGCGCATACTCACACAGCACGAGCGGCCTTGTTTCTCTCGGATCGTTTACATATTCATTCTCCATCCAAGATGTTTCAGGATACATCCTGCTTGCCATATCGACAGGTGCTGTATAATATTCATTATTCATGTAATGCATGCGGTCCATGCACCAGATTCCCTCATAATGAATCGGTCTGTCGTCAAGTTTACGTACCGTTTCAATAGCTGCAAGAAAATTTTTACCCCATCCCGCTTCATTTCCCATAGACCAGATGATAATGCAAGGATGATTCTTGTTCCATTCGACATTGCTTCTTTCTCGTTCGCACAACTGATCGCAGAAAATCGGATTTTCAGGTATCTGAGCAAATTTCTGGAAGTAATTTCCCTCTCCGCCGCATTCACAAGAGCCATGACTTTCAACATCGCTTTCACTCATGACATACATTCCCAACTCATCGCAAATTTTATAAAAAAGCGGCGATGAAGGATAATGAGAAGTACGAATTGCATTGACGTTGAACCGCTTCATTTGACGTATATTCATCAGCATATCTTCTTCCGTTACAGCTGCTCCGCGGTCAGGATGAAAATCGTGCCGATTGACGCCTCGAAGCTTGATCGGCTTGCCGTTGAAAAGAAAAATTCCGTTTTTGATCTCAACCGTCCGAATACCGACTTTTTCAAAAATGATCTCTTCGCGGCAAACGATTTCAAGGTCATACAGATACGGAGATTCTGCGCTCCATAGCAAAGGTTCCTCTACAGTGAACGTAGCGGATCTGCCTCCTTCTACCGGAAGTTCTTTTCCTTCAAAACGTACTAAAGCCGCAATTTTACCGAGATTTTCAAATTTTACTGTTGCTGTATTGTTCTGAAGCGCAGTGGTGATTTTATAATCGGTGATATGATATTGCGGCCGAAACAGAAGATAGACATCTCTGAATATGCCGGTATAACGCCACTTATCCTGATCTTCCAGATAGCTTCCGAAACACCATTTCAAAACGAGAACGTCCAATCGGTTTTCACCGAGATGCACATAGTCGGTTATATCAAACTCACCGGAACGGTGTGTTATTTGAGAAAAACCTACAAACCTGCCGTTGACATATAAGTAAAAGCAAGAATCTACGCCCTCAAAAACAATGTAGGTGCGATCTCCTACAGAGATCGGATCATCTGCCGTAAATGTTTTCGTATAGTGGTAAGCCGGATTGATTGACGGTACACGCGGCGGATCAAACATAAACGGATATCTGGTATTCGTATATTGGAAGTGATCCAATCCGGCATATTGAACACAGGAAGGAACTGAAATTTCCGAATCCGGATCGTTCTCCCAAAAATGATCCGCTTCCAATACGCTTTCATATTCATGAATTTTCCAAATGCCGTTCAGCGACATAAAACGGTGGCTGTCTTCCCTTCTTGTACTGGGTTTCTGTCCTCTTGCAAACGGCACATAGTAAGCGCGCGGCGCTTCTAAACCGATCGATTCTCCGTGTTCGTAGTACTTCTCCAACATACATAAGCCTCCCCTGTTTACTTTCTATCAGCAAGTAATATTTTAACATGGAACTATCCATTTTGCAAGTGCTTAGCGAAACGTTCATCAAAGTTTATATTATACGCATAATGAATGATGCAAGGACTATCAGCTGTGCAGAAATTTAAACTGAACATTTATGCTTAAACTTAATTTCCGCTGATTTTGTATAATTCAGCATGGTCTTAAGATATAAAAAAGATCCCTTTGCCATACGCAAAAGGATCAAAATTATCAATTAGATGTTTTTATAGATTGTTTATAATCCGAACAGGTTTTCATTAATTCGGCAGCAAGTGAAACTGCCGCACTGCTCGCAGTGTCTCCACCGACCAGCCTGACAATTTCATTCAGGCGGCCTTTTTCGCTGAGCGGTGAAATATCTGTTACAGTTTTGCCGTCCGATGTTTCATGCTTGGAAATTAAATAGTTTTCGTCCGCCATGGCAGCGATCTGCGGCAAATGCGACACAGCAAGGATCTGCGTATGCTTGGCTATATCAGCAAACTTCTCGGCAACGACTCGAGCTGTATTCCCGCTGATCCCCGTATCGATTTCATCGAAAATATAAGTGGAAATCTGATTCACATCGGACATGTTTGTCTTTATAGCCAGCATGAGTCGGCTCATTTCTCCGCCGCTGATGACCTTGTTCATGGGTTTGAGCGGTTCGCCTGCATTCGCAGAAAACAGGAAAGACATTTTGTCCAGCCCATCGGCCCCCGCAGACTTTGCATCCTCTTTCGAATAAAGAGCAAACTCTGCACAAAAACGTGCATTTTTTATGTTCAACGTTTTCAGATCCTGCTCAACCCTCTTGCAAAACGCTTCAGCAGTTTGTTTGCGCAAATGTGTCAGTTCCAGGCACGTATCGTAGATTTTTGTGAGATTTTTATTCAGCTCCAGCGATAATTTCGAAAATTCTTCATCGCAATGCGTCAACAATTCGTATTCTTCACGGACAGAATCGAGATAACCATAGATTTTTTCGACCGTATCGCCATACTTCTTTTTTAATGACTGAATTAAATCCAGCCGTTCTTCTACCGAATTTGCTTCCTCTTCATTCCAGGAAAGATTCTCGGTAAGGGCACTGAGCGAATCATGAATATCTTCCGCTTCCAATACAATATTTTCTAAACGTTCGAAGAGCGCAGCATAGTCAGGACTAAGAGAGTGAATTTCGGATAAAGCATATTTGGCCCCGTTCAAATTATCCGTCGCACCGCCTTCCCCGTTAAGATATTGCAATGCCTCCGAAGCGGAATGCATTATTTTTTCCATATTATTGAAGAGAAGTCTTTTGGCCTTTAGTTCCTCTTCTTCTCCGTCCTTGAGCTCGGCACGTTCAATTTCATCGATCTGAAATTTTAAGATGTCGATCCTACGGCCTCGCGACGCCTCATCTCCGCCCAACGAAGAAAGCTTATGACGGATGCTGTGGTTTTCTGTAAGCAATCCTTTCAGCTTTTCCTTTACAGGCAGCAGTAAGGCCCCTGCTGCTTTATCAATCAAAGCAAGCTGATTCGCTTCACTCAGCAGATAAAAATGCTCACTTTGTCCGTGTACATCGACCAGATTAGACGTAATTTTGCGAAGCATCGTTACATTGACTGTACTGCCGTTGACTTTGATGCTGTTCCTTCCGTCCGATGTATATTTACGGGTTATTACAACTTCTTCATCCGGATCAATATCCAGATCTCGCAAAATGCCGTATACCGGGCTTGCATTCTCAAGCCGAAAAACGGCACTGACGCTGCACTCATTTTCCCCGTAACGAATCATGGAACGATCTGCTTTTGCGCCGAGAACAAAATTTATGCTGTCCAAAATAACGGATTTACCCGACCCTGTTTCACCGGATAAAACATTTAATCCTCGGCCGAATTCAATTTCTGAATGCTCGATCAATGCTATATTTTTAATAATTAATTTATCCAGCATGTTTATCTCATTTTAAAAACTCGTTTAATTTATCTACGACTACTTTTGCTTTCTCTTCACTTTCCGCAACAATCAACAATGTATCGTCGCCGGCAATCGACCCGACAATTTCCTGAAAATTCAACTTATCAACGATCATGCCGGCGTTGCTGCCGTTTCCGCGAAGAGTTTTGATCACAACTTGGTTCATGGCCGGTCGGATCGAAAGTACGCATTCTCTGAAAAGATTGTGCATTTTCGGTGATATCTTATTATTGCCGTCATCAATATAAGCATAGCGATATTTTTTTTCAACGCCGGCAACCTTGAACAGTCTCAGTTCTTTAATATCGCGAGAAACCGTCGCTTGAGTTACGCTATAGTTTCGTTTGTTCAGCTCATTACAAAGTTCTTCTTGTGTTTCAATTTCTTTGCCTGCTATAATTTCCAAAATTGCAGCTTGTCTTCCGCTTCGCATTTTAACCTCTCTCATTTACTCCATTTATTCAGTTTGAACAGTAATTTATCAAAAAAATTGCTGTCCGGTCGTTTTATAAATATTACATCAAAGTCAGCCTTTTCTATTTTGGCTGAAGCACCGTTCTTTAGAACGCATTCAAATCTTCCGTCGCAGTACAAAGATAAACTGGGCCCTTCCTCACATAGATCGATTCGCATAGCGCTTGAATCGGCAAAGACGATCGGCCTGTTGTGTAAAGAATGGGCACAGACCGGAGTCAGGATAAATGCCTCAATATTCGGGGTCAAGATCGATCCTCCGGCGGATAATGAGTAGGCAGTCGAGCCCGTCGGCGTACTGACAATCACTCCATCACCGACAAATTTATCCACGTTTTTACCGTCTATGCTCACTGAAACAGCCACTACATTATCATCTGCAGAAGGGTTGTAACTGCGCTGAAAAACAGCATCGTTAAGCGCATAAAAATTTGCGTTTCCTGCAGTTACTTTTAATACGCTTCTGCTTTCCGTTTCAAAATTTTGTTTTACAAGTAACGAAACTGCTTCGGCAACCTGTTCTCCTTCGAATTCCGTCAAAAATCCTAAATTGCCTGCATTAATACCAAGAAGCTTTATTCCGCGTTTACCGGCTTCGATCGCAACCTTAAGAATGGTTCCGTCTCCGCCGAGCACGATCAGAATATCAATATCTTTGATTTCCTCTACTGAATCATAAATCTCGGGTTCAATGCCGTTTTTTTTCAATTCTGATAAAAGTTCGTGCTCTATCGAAAGAAATTTCTTTGCCGCACGATTACAGTATACTCCGACTCTCATAGATTCATTATACATTATTTTATACATTTATGCAATCAATTTGCATAAAATTTTAAAAGAAAAAAACGCCGCAAAGCGACGCAAGTTCTTAAATAAATCATCGTTTGAGAGAACGCAGCTTACTTTTGAGAAACTCAGGCAGAAAAATGCCGATCCCGCAATCCTGGAGCGCATCCAACAGTGAAAAAAACAGATCATACACAAATCCCTGTTCTTCAAAAAATGTTTCGTCAGGGTATTCGTTTTGGTACATCGGCAAACCGGTCGACAGGTCTAGCAGCTCATCCAGATAATGATTGAACAAAGTCGAATTTTCAGACAGAAACGCGCATTGCTGTTGTACGGCTTTCTTATCTTTTTCGCAGTTTACCGCGTAAACTTCTCTTTCATTCATACATGATTCCATAAACAAGTTACTCCTTCCGATGCAAGTATACCGTTTCCAGGACGTCAGCTATATTTCAAATAAAAACCTTTCCGTTCAATTTTTATATTTTATAGGAGTTGTAAAAAAAAGTCAATAATTTGTGCAAATTTTCTTTCATCAAAAGTTAAAAATTTAATATTATATTCGTATCAGATAATTCGCCTTCCCATAAAAAACAGCGACAGCCTGTTTTAGGGCATATCGCTGTTTCTATAGATTTTCAAATTATTGCTTGTATATTTTTCGATTGATAAATTGTGAGGTTTTTTCCGGAAGTAATCTGCCGGCCATTGCGCAGAATTTATTCCAGCCTCCGCATTGGATCAGCAAAGGAGGCCTTTTTTCACAAAACACATCGGCAACTTCTTTTGCAACTTCTCCGGCACTCATGCCGCTCTGCTCCAAGTCCGCTAAAGCAGCCGCGGCGCGCTTAACGTTTGCCGAGTATTCATGTGCATTTTCTTCTCCGTAAATTTTACGTTTGAACGTAAATCCCGTAGAGGTCCCGCCAGGCTGGACCGCACTTACACGGATATTATATGGTCTGAGTTCAATGGCAGCACTCTTGGCCAACATGTTTACAGCCGCTTTTGCGCTGCTGTAAAAACTGTCAAAAGCGATCGGGAAAGTTCCACCCATAGAGCTGACAAATAATATTCTTCCCCCTCTTTTCTTCAAAAAAGGTATTACAGTTTTCATCGCCCGCAGTGCGCCGAAATAATTTATTTCAAACAGATACCTGTAATCTTGCTCTTCCGCGTATTCGATCGGTGCAGCCATTGAAAATCCGGCGCAATAAATCAAACCGTATAAATTTTCCGTCTGGCCCGCAATTTCCATAATTGCTTTTTCCAAGGACTTACCGGATGCAATATCGGCTGTGTAATTCTTAACTCGACTTAATGCGCATGGAGTTCTGGAAATGTTTGCCACTAAAAACCCACGCCCCAGCATGCGCAATGCTGTTTCGAAACCGATCCCTGACGATGCGCCTACAATAATAACTGTTTTTTTCAGCTTTTCGAGCCTGCTTGCTTCCTCTTTTTTGCTGTTTGACTTCAAATTAATTTGTTCAGATTTTTCCATAATCCGGTTATAGACATAAACGCATTTATTTATTCAAGCTCTGACAAAATTTATCCAAGTAAAACATCCAAAAGCATCATAAGAGCGAAACCGAATGAAACCCCGCATACAGCAGTTGTTTTCCCTTCGTTGACACAGGAAGGAATCAGTTCCGAACAAGAAACAGCAATCATTGCTCCTGCCGAAAAAGAAAGTGCCCACGGTAAGAGTGCTGAAATAAACCCGACAGCAATTGCACCGAGAACTCCGGCCACAACCTCAACAAACCCTGAAAATTGACCGAAAAAAAATGCTTTCCGGCTGGTAAATCCCTGTTTTCTCAACGGAACTGAAACGCACAGACCTTCCGGAAAATTCTGAATTCCGATTCCCACCGCCAGCATTACGGCTGCTATCCAAGAATTAAAATCGCCTGTCAGTGAACCAAAAGCCACTCCTACGGCAAAGCCTTCCGGTATGTTATGCAACGTAATGGCAAAACACGCCAGCGCACCGCTGCGCAAATTATCCCGAGAGAATATTTTCATGCGAGACATCACAATATCAGAAAGTAAAATAAAAGCGCATCCCAATAAAAAACCGCCTGACAGGATCAAAGCTGTTGTAGCAGAATTGCCGCCGGCCTCCAGCCTTTCGGCTGCCGGCAGCAGCAGAGAAAAAAAACTTGCCGCTATCATAATACCTGCGGCTGTCCCTTGCATAACATTCAGTGCTTTTTTATTAAATTTCCCTGATATAAATACAAACGCAGCCCCTAGTGCTGTCATAAACCATGTAAACAGAGTTGCAAAGAACGCCTGAACCCAGACAGGCAACTGCATAAGCCACTCAATCATACTTTTCCTCCGTAAAAGCCCTTATTATCATTGTATTCCGGCCCATTTGTATTTTGTGTCCTGCCTTATACAAATTCCTGATAAAAAACTTCTTACTTTGGAATCCTATATGTATTTATGTTTCGCAACACTTTTGAATTTAAAATAACAGAGAATGTCGCCAAGATAAATAAAATCTGTTTTAAAATAAATATGTATTTTCACAAAGTAAAAGCATATAAAATAATCAATCAGCCGGGCGTGCATTTTGTGCGCTCCGGCTGTTTGATCTTTACTATTTTCTACTCAGCTTTTTCTTAAAAAGAATGAAATATAAAAAGCCTGAAAAACTTTTGTTTCAGGCCGATTTAAAAATAAATTATCAATATAGTTTGCTTAGGGAGACCGTAGAGTCAGTTTAAAAATCCTTGAATAACGGCATCCTCCGCTTCCTGTTCTGTAAGTCCGAGACTCATTAATTTCAGGAGCTGTTCGCCGGCGATTTTACCGACCGCTGCTTCATGAACAAGACTAGCCAAAGGACTGACTGCATCGATCTTCGGAGTAGAAATGATACGCGCAGAATCCAGCACGATACCGTCGCATTCCACGTGGCCGAAACATTCATTTTTTCCGATCATATCAGAACGAAAAGCTTGTTTGCTGCTGCCGCGAGCAACACTGCGGCTGACAATATCTGCCCTGCTTCCTTTCCCGCTTAATTTTACGCGGAAATCAGTTACAGCCTCTTCCTGATGATCGGTCAGAATTTTTTCTTTAACTATGAGCTGCGCATTTTTACCGACCGTAGCAAAGGTCTTTCTGTCCGTGGATGTTACGCCGCCAAGCTGCGTGGACTCCATTATGAAGCAAGCCCCTTCTTTCAGATAAATTTTCGTAACAGGTTCAAACACTTTCTTCCCGGATCCGTCTCCGTTTGCATAATGTTTTTCAACATAACGAACTTTTGCATTTTTCGAAACGTAAAAAGTGTGGATACCGTCATGTTCCGCGTCCGAACAGGTAGCATTGTGAATTCCGCAACCCGCCACAATCGTTACATCGGCATTTTCTCCGATAAAAAAGTCATTATATACAGTGTCGCGAAAATCACCTACAGTCAGTAATACGGGAATATGCACCGCTTTATTTTTTACATTTGCCTTGACAATAATATCGATCCCGTCTTTATCTTTTTTGGGGACAATTTCAATATCTGCATTGGATTGTCTGGCCAGAAGCTTTCCGTTTTTGCGAATATTGAAACTTCCTTCAGGAATACCGTGCAAATCGGCGATAGTTTCAAGAAGTTGTTCATCGGTTTTATCCATTTGTATTCTCCTTTACGTTTCTCCAGCAAAGCGAGGGTTGCTTTGTGATTCGCGAAAACATTTCTTCCTTCTTACCGGCACAAATGAGTTTATCGTTATCAAAAAGCACAATTTTATCCGCCGTTTCCATAATTCGCTGTTGATGCGATACAATGATGACTGTTTTATCGTGCAGTTTTTGAAAAACCTTCACAAGGTCTTCAAAACTCCACAAATCAATTCCGGCTTCCGGTTCATCCAACAAAAATACTTCGCCGCCTTTTGCGATGGCTGTAGCCAGTTCGATCCTCTTCAACTCCCCGCCCGAAAGAGTTCCGTCCACAGCACGATCAATGTAATTGCGTGCACACAAGCCTACAGAGGATAAGCACTCACACATACCGTCTGTATCCAGTTTTTTTCCGCAAGCAAGCTCCAGCAATTTTTTTACGGTAATACCTTTAAATCTGACAGGCTGCTGGAACGCAATCGTAAATCCGTTTCTTGCGCGGTCGGTTATGCTCATGCCTGTGATATCCTGGCCGTTAAAAGAGATTGTACCGGAGGTCGGCTTTTCAAATCCCATCAATATCTTAATCAATGTAGATTTACCGCTTCCGTTCGGCCCGGTTATGACGCTTATTTCACCGTTCTGAAACTCGAGATTTACATTTTTTAGGATATCCTGCTTCTTTCCGGTTTGCTCGTCTTTAACAGAATAACAGACATTTTTTAATTCGAGCATAGGCTGCACTCCTTTCTATGGGACAATTCTTCCTTAGTATCAACTATTCATCAAAAATTATAAACAATCGGCAGTCCGCCGTCAAATGTTTTTCGGGACTGCCGACGTCGTTTTCATATTAAAATACCGTCAATTTTGTTTCTGCATTTTAAACCCGCACTTCACCGTGTTCACCCAAAACATCTTTGTGTGCATCCAGGATCGGATCAATTTCCTCTGCAATAAATTCCTCCACCTGATCTTTGCTGCGGCCGATAAAGTTTTTTGCATCCAAAATATCGTCCAGCTTATCCCAAACAGCAGCGAACATTTTATCGTTTTTAATCAATTCGATCAGATTGTTTTCTTTCCCTTCCTGTTTGACGTTTTTGCCCGCTTCCATAGAAAGCACTCTTATGCGCTCATGAAGTTCCTGGCGATCTCCGCCTGCCTTGACGCACTCCATCATAATATTTTCAGTTGCCATAAAAGGCAATTCGGCCGCAATATGTTTTGCGATAACTTTTTCATAAACGACCAAATTTTCCGAAATATTCAGATACAGATTCAAGATCGCATCGACAGACAAAAATGCCTGCGCGATAACGATACGCTTGTTGGCACTGTCATCAAGTGTGCGTTCAAACCACTGCGTTGATGCCGTTACGGCTGCATTGACCGGCAAGCTCAAAACATACCTGGCCAGAGAACTGACTCGTTCGCTGCGCATGGGATTACGTTTGTATGCCATAGCCGAAGATCCAATCTGATGCTTTTCGAAAGGTTCTTCCACTTCTTTCATATGCTGCAACAAACGTATATCATTCGAGAACCGATATGCGCTTTGAGCGATCTGCGACAATACGCAGAGCACATTATAATCGAATTTGCGCGGATACGTCTGACCTGTAACCCCATAAACCTTTGCATATCCCATTTTGGAAACCACGCGTTTTTCCAGTTCTTTGACTTTTTTGGAGTCCCCGTTAAACAGATCCAGGAAACTTGCCTGCGTACCCGTCGTCCCTTTTACTCCACGCAGTTTTACGGAATTTTTCAGGTTGACCAGGTTGCAGTAATCCATCTCCAGATCGGAAAGCCACAGAGTCGCGCGCTTTCCGACTGTGGTCAATTGTGCAGGCTGTAAATGCGTAAATCCCAACGTCGGCAGTTCTTTGTATTTCAGCGCAAACTTTTTAAGCTTGTCCATTACATTGACAAGCTTTTTCATTACCATGTCCAATGCATTGTCAATAATGATAACTTCCGCATTATCCGTTACATAACAAGAGGTCGCGCCAAGATGTATGATCGGTTTCGCACTTTTTGCCTGTTCGCCGAATGCTTTCACATGCGCCATAACATCGTGCCGCACTTCATTTTCAAATTTACGCGCAACATCATAATTGATTTCATTCGCATATTTTTTCATTTCTGCGATCTGGCCGTCCGTGATATTTAAACCAAGTTCTTTTTCAGACTCAGCCAATGCGATCCAAAGCTTTCGCCAAAGGCGAAATTTCTTATCGTCTGAAAAATTCTCTGCCATCTCTCTGCTGGCATATCTGCTCAGCAACGGATTTTCGTATACGCTCGTATCTGACATAATTTTCTCCAAAAAAATATTTTAAAACGCTTTTTTCATTCTTTGATAGAACTTTCCCCATAAGGAAGGTCAATTCTTCTCAAACAAAAAAGACAACGAATTTTCGTTGCCCCTCTGCTTCGTATTATATATCCAGGCTTTCGAGCAAATCTTTTAAAGACTTGATTTCATCCAATGTGAGTGTAATGCCTTTTCCCATACGATCATGAGCCGCATTCCAAGTACGAATATCATAAACCGGTTCACGATCGCTCCAGCTCACAAGATTCAGCTCTTTTGTCCAGCCATTCCCTGTTTCACCTAATACGCCGAGCTTCTCTGCAATCTCATATTTCAGTTCTGCCATTTTCAGCCTCCGACTTCAATATTTATTTTATTATAACATTCACTTCAGAAAATGTAAAGAAAATCAAGGTTATTTTTTTCTTTTTCCTTTCCAGACATGCCCTTCAGCATCGTAAATCCCGTCAATGCGGATCGAAGCAAAATCTTGAATATCCAGGCATTTTCCGCAATTATCGCAGATTTTGTTCGGATCAAGATCGCATGTTTCGCATTCCATGCAGCCGATGCAATCCCGGTCATATAAAACACATTTTTGCGTTTCCATCTTCAGCCTCCGAGGGAAATTATACCATAAAATTTTTAAATAATCAAATATTTTATAAAACATTTGTTTGCAATAATAAATTTATTGTGTTATAATAAAGAAAAAAGGGGTGTCGGATTATGTCGAAACAAACAAGGGCAAAAATGCGCGCTGTTTTAAATTATATCAATGAATATAACGCGGAGAACGGTTATGCACCGTCTATTCGTGAAATTTGTTCCAAGCTGGAAATTAAATCAACCGCTTCCGCTTATATGTATCTGCAAAAACTTAAAGATGAAGGATATCTCAACAGAACGCCGAACAGAAACCGTGCCCTGAGTTTCAAAAAAAGCACATCCGTTAACATTCCTCTGATCGGTACGGTTACGGCCGGTCAGCCGATTTTTGCATATGAAAATTACGAGGACTTTTATTCGTTCCCGGCGGGAAGTTTCTCCGGAAGCGACTTATTTATGTTGCGTGTACAAGGTACCAGTATGATCGATGCCGGGATCCTCGACGGCGACAAAATTATCGTCCGCAAACAGGAAACCGCAGAAAACGGAGATATTGTCGTTGCATTGATCGATGACAGCGCTACCGTAAAAAGATTTTTTAAAAAGGATGATCATTTCGTTTTACATCCGGAGAATGAAACAATGTCTGATATCATTGTCAATGATGTTGCGATTCTCGGAAAAGTTGTCGGTTTGATCCGCTCCCTTTAAGACATAAAATTTATGATAAGAGCCTAATTATATTCTTTTAAATGAGCCCCGAAAGTCAAACAGCTTTTCGGGGCTCATCTTTATGTTTTTGTAAATTCAACTGTTGCCGCATGAACCGCCGGAAGACATCAAAGTATCATAATTGGATATTTTGAAATTCAACCGTTCCAATGATTCTTGCAGTTCTTCAATACGCTGAACCAATCGTACCCGCTGTTCAATCAGAATCTGCCGCCGCTGCTCAAAGGTCGAATCCCCTTTTTGCGCCAGCATGACATATTCTGTCAATGCTTCAACAGACACCCCTGCACTGCGCATACACTTTATAAATTCTACCCAACGACAGTCGGAATCGCTGTAATCACGTATGCCGCCGTGTGTTCTGTTAACGGCCGGGAGCAAACCGATCCTCTCATAATATCGTAACGTGTCTGCGCTGATATCGTATTCCTTCGCCACTTCCGCTATTGTCATGTCAATTTTCTCCTTCAAACCGCATCGCCACTTGTTTCAGGTAGGATGTAATCGGTAAATGCTGCGGACAGCTTTTTTCACATTTTCTGCAACCGATGCAATCGCTTGCTTTTCCGTAGCCCCTGTTTTTCAGCTCCAGATATGACTTCATCTCATCCTTTACGGATTCATTATCTTTACATTCGTTATAAAGAGCAAAATATTCGGGGATTGCAATATGTTTTGGGCATCCTTCCGTACAGTATCTGCACGCAGTACACGGAATTGAAATATTACCGCGCAGCATTGCAGCCGCTCTTTTGACGAAAGCCATATCTTGATCGGAAAGCGGAGTAAAATCTTTCATAAAAGATACATTATCATTTACTTGCTCTGGATTAGACATACCGCTTAAGACCATAAATACCTGCGGCAAACTTGCCGTAAAGCGAATGGCCCAGGATGCGGCTGACCAATCAGGATGTACGCTTTTAAACATTGTTAAGATTTCAGGCGAAAGATCTGCAAGTCTGCCGCCTTTTACAGGTTCCATAACAATCACCGGCTTACCATGTTTTACAGCGGTTTCATAGCACAGCCGCGATTGGACGTTTTCATCTTCCCAATCAAGATAATTGATCTGCAGTTGGACAAATTCCATTTCCGGATGCTCCGATAAAATTTTATCCAGCATTTTTGCGGAATCATGAAAAGAAAATCCAACCTTTTTTACAAATCCGCGCCGTTTAAGATCTGCTACAAAATCAAAGCAATTCAAACGAACAGCCGTTTCATAATTTTTCTTATCAAGAGCATGAAGTAAATAATAATCAAAGAATCCCGCGCCGGTTCTGCTTAATTGCTCGTAAAAAATCCTATTTAAGTCTTCCTTTTCTTTTAATAACATCGTCGGCAATTTGCTTGCGATTGTAAACTCGGAACGTTCATGCCTATCGATGAGCGCAGCTTTCACGGCTTTTTCGCTTGCACCATTATGGTACATATAAGCAGTATCAAAATATGTAAATCCGTTTGCAATAAAATAATCTGCCATCCGGCACAATGTATCTATTTGGATGGATCCTGCATCATCAACATTTTCAAGCGGCAACCGCATTAATCCAAAGCCAAGTTTTTTCATTCTTACACCTCACTTTTTTGGTAAACTGTATCTGTTAAAATAACGTATGCTTTATCCGGATCATTCACGTTTTCAACCGCTTTTTCCATCGGACATAAATCATCACCTCTGCGATTGATAATTTCTTTCGTAAGCGTTTTATAAAAAAACGGAATATTATAATGCAAAAATATATCTCTTGCCTTCTCGCTCATGACGGAACCGTAGACAGAAGAAACCTTCATTTTAATAAATAACAACGCCGCGGCCTTCCCGACAATTTTATCTGCTACAGAATATTCAGACAAAGCAATCTGTTTTTTCATAAGCTCCAGTAAAGGCTTGATCCCTTTACCATCCAGGATGATCATCTGCTCACCCCGACAAAAAACAACGCTCGCGTTTCTATCCTCTAAAATATATTTAGCGTGATTTATGTCATTCATAATACTTTGTAAATCCTTTAAAAATATTAAACAAACACGGAATCAAAAGAATTTGCATTACTATCCCAGGTAATCCGGTCAAAAATGTAGCGGCTAATTTACCTAAATCAATTGAGATATCGGGTAAGGTTAATGTGATAAGAGTTGCAATCAAAAATTTAACAATTCTTCCGCAGATCTGAGCGATCATTATTTTTACCGCAATGGGCAATTTCTTTTTTGAAATCAAACCGCAGCTGATACCGTAAACAGTAAGTTCAATGCTCATTAAAAGCAATTGATCTACGGCCGGCATTCCTGTTAAAAAGTAGCTGACAAGCGGACTGAATACCCCTATCATTCCTCCGGCTATCGGGCCGAGAATTAAACCTGAAATCAAGATAGCAAAATGCATAGGTAAAATAATTGTTCCCAGCATATTGCCGCTGTGGCTCCATTTTCCGATAACATGAATAATTTGCGGAAATAAAACTGCAGCCGCAATCAATAGAATGCCGGTCATAAATTTTAAAAACATTCCTGACTTTTTTAATAAGATTTTTTCCATATTGTACTCCTGATTTTACTTACATATAAAATACTACTTAAAGTTAACTCAAAGTCAAGTGATTTTCTAAAATAATCTCAACAAATTTAAAATTTATTTGTATCCTTTTTTAAAAATTCTGTTTATTTTAGTTGCAAAAAAGTTTATTTTATATTATAATTATAACGTTAATGTTCGCCGCTGTGGTGAAATTGGCAGACGCGCTGGACTCAAAATCCAGTGGTAGCGATACCGTGTCGGTTCGAGTCCGACCAGCGGCACCAAACAGAGCAAATGACATATCCTGCAGGATATGTCATTTGCGGATATTCTGGCAACATTATTTTTTTGGGAAGATCGATCGGGCAAGACTCCATCGATAGAGCTTTTCCTATAGATTAAAACTTTATGCTGATATGGCTCAGTAGGTAGAGCACGTCCTTGGTAAGGACGAGGTCGCGGGTTCAAATCCCGCTATCAGCTCCAAAGGGACCACCTGCCAGGTGGTCCCTTTATTATAAGAACAAGATAAAATCTCTTTATCAGGTATCGCTTCATAAAATTGCATTGCAACCCACCTATCAAGACAGGTTTTCGAAATAAATATAATTTTTTATCTTAAATTAAAACTTATGAATTTTCCCTCGACATGTTTAAGTAACTTTTTTGATTTACCGAATTTTCTGTGCATGAATTAAGTACCTTCAGTAGCTGCTTCTATCTATATATTAATTGAAACAGAAAGGAGATCCGAAACGGATCCCCTTTCTGTCTATTTATACACTGAACAACAGCTGTTTAACCTGTATAAACAATATTACTTTCGATCATTTCATCGATATTGGAGCTGTCATACCATGTACCGGGTATACCGACCTTTTTCGTAATTGTTTTACCTTCAACCGCGAAAGCCGCTTGCTCTACTGCCTTATATCCGATGCTATAGGAATCCTGTGCGACAGAACCAATGAGTTTTCCGACGTTTGAATCCGTACTCTTAATCCAGTTGATTTGGTTTGTTCCGGCATCAAAACCGCAGAAGACAATATCTTTATATTTGCCGTTTGAGTTAAAAACTTCGGGCTGGCATTCATTCACAACGCCTTCATTGCACATAAAGACTGCATCGGCATTCTTATTGCCTCTTGTCTGGGATGCTTGCAATGCTGCTTTATAATCGCCGTCTTTATTAGTTTTTACCTCAATATAAGACTCAAATGTTCCGTCCTTTTTCTGAGTGGCTGCCAATTCATCGATTTTGTCTTTGAATCCGTTTGCTCTGTCGATACCGGTCTGGGAACTGTCGTGCTGGATAATACAAATCACATACGGATTATCGCTGGTCGCGGATTCAATTTTGGTCTTTTGGTTTTCATAGAATTTTTCAGCCGCTACTGCCGCTGCAGCGCGATTATCCGAAGCTACTGAAGAAACTGTGGGGTCTTTCCCTTCCGTGATATCTGCACGGTTGTTGTACAATCCGCTGTCAAATTCAACAATAGGAATTTTCTTTTCATAGGCATTGACCAGGTCGTCTGCAAAGCCAGTTCCGATTGTCGCCAAAACAATTGCTTTTGTGTTAGCATTGTTAATAGCTTGCGTTAACATTTCGCGCTGGTTAGAAACATATTCTTCGGATTCAGCCGTCGGACCACGGAACGTAACTTTGTATCCGTATTTATCTCCGGCTTCTACCGCACCTTTTTTGACACTTTGCCAAAACGCATGAGTTTCACCTTTTGCAATGACTGCAATCGTCGGGCGATTATCGCATCCTACCATTCCAATCGCCAATGCTCCCGTCATAGCCATAGCAAATACCGTGCACAGGATTCGTTTGAGAAGTTTTTTCATACCTTCCTCCTTAAAATTTTTAACGCATTTCGCGTTTATTCCCCATTATTTGATTTTTTATTTTCTTTTGCCTGCCGTTTCTTTTCTTTAATCAGCCGATTTGCTTCAGCATCCGCTTTCTTACATTTTGCGTATTCATCAACAAAGACCGACTTTAATTCGCTTATTTGTTTTTCAAGTTCAGCATAATGCTTATTTTTTTCTTCTTTACTCAGCCTTTTGTCAGATAAAATGTAATCTTGTTTTACCCGAACCTCTTCTAAAACTTCATAATATCTTGCCTTGCATTTAGCTGCTGAATCATTTAATTTAACTTTGTTGGCAGCCTTACTCTTCATGATATCCATCAACACGGCAATAACAACGATGATACCTGTAACCGCATATGTAATGAATGTTGAGCTTACACCGCTGTCAAACAATGCTAAGGTAAAGTTTAATCCCTGACGAATAACGACCAAGATCATTGCACCAAACACTGTTCCAACAATGGAAGCAATACCGCCCGTGGTACTTGTACCTCCGATATATACACCGGCAATGGCATCCAGTTCCATTCCGTTACCACTTGCCAGAGCAAGAGAAGGATTCGCCGCAACTTGGAACAATGCAGCAATACCGGCGAACAATCCGGCGATTGCATAAGCAATTATTTTATATTTATCTACATCAATACCTGATAATCTTGTTGCCTCTTCGTTGCTTCCTATCGCAAGAATATATCTGCCTACTTTACATTTATACATTAAGTACATGCATATCAAGGTAAGGAAAAGTAACCAAACAATTCCGATCGGGAACCCTTCAATATTTGTAAATACTTTTTGAAACCAGCCCGTGGAAGGATATTTTATTGCAGACGAGGTGGAGTTTACTATATTTGCCAAAACTGAAGATACACCTCGGGACAGCATCATCGTGCCGAGCGTTGCAATAAACGGAGGCAGCTTCAATTTTGCAACTAAAAAGCCGTTTAACAATCCAAACAACAAACCGAAAATCAGCATCAAAGGAATTGTCAGCCAAAGCATCTCTGTAACGGAAGTAGTCGTTCGACAAATCGTTCCTGCCATGATACCGCACGCTATGCATACAGTTCCGATTGACAGATCGATCCCGCCTGTAGCTATTACGAACGTAACGCCTAAACCAAGTATCGCATACGGAACCAATGATTTGATCATTGCCAATAAATTGTCTGTGCTTGCAAAACTTGAATTAATGATTGAAAAAAGAGCAAATAATACCAAAGTTACTAAAATAATCATAAAGCTTTGCTTACCGCTCGATTTCATGGTATTTAAAGATTTCTTTCCAAACTGGCGCGCTCTTCCGCGCAAGTTTAAAGCGACTTCATATTGATTAGCTGATTGTGCCATAATCCGATTCCTCCCTCATTGTCGATAAATGCATAATGTTTTCCTGCGTTGCCTCCGATATATCCAATTCGCCGGTCTTTCTTCCTTCACACATGACAAGAATCCTGTCAGACAATCTTAAGACTTCCACCAATTCGGATGAAATCATTATGATCGATTTGCCCTGTGCCGCAAGTTCGTTGATCAACGTATAAATTTCGCTCTTCGCGCCGACATCAATGCCTCGAGTGGGTTCATCAAATATCAAAATATCGCTGTTTTTTATCAACCACCTGGCTATAATTACCTTTTGCTGATTGCCGCCCGACAAATTTTTCAACAACTGATCCATGGAAGGCGTTTTCGTACGCAACTTGGCATTATATTCTTGCGCTTCATTTTTCATTTTCCGGTCATTAATAAATCCGTACTTAATGTATCTGTCCAAAGAAGCTATTGCGGTATTTTCTGTAACAGATTTAATCAGCATAAGGCCATAACGTTTTCTGTCTTCAGAAAGATATCCAATTCCATGAGCAACCGCATCGGCAGGCGTTTTAATATTGACTCGTTTCCCTTTTATATAAATTTCTCCGCAATCGTAAGGATCTGCCCCGAAAATAGCGCGGGCGACTTCCGTACGACCTGCCCCCATCAATCCTGAGAAACCTAATATTTCACCCTTGCGCAGCTGAAAACTAACGTTCTTTACGGCTTTTCCGCTGCATAAATTTTTGACCTCAAGGACAACTTCGGCATCCTTCGGAACATTACTTTTTTGTTTGGGATCTTCATAGACGACCCTTCCGATCATCATTTGGATAATTTCGTCTTTTGTGGTGTTTGCCGTATCCACCGTACCCACATATTCGCCGTCCCGCATAACCGTAACTCTGTCGGAAATCCTTTTAATTTCATCCATACGATGGGAGATATAAATCATTCCGATGCCTTTTGCTTTCAAGTCCCCCATAATTTTGAACAGCTCTTCAATTTCCGTCTGTGTCAATGCGGCCGTCGGTTCATCCAATATCAATAATTTTGTGTTGTGCGATACAGCTTTGGCGATTTCTACCATTTGCTGTTTTCCTACCGTTAACGAGCCCAGTTTTATTGTCGGATCAATATTAATGCCAATGTATTTAAATAAATCACGGGTTTTTTTAATCATGTCCCCATCATTTATCCAAACATTTCCATATTGGCTTTCGCGGCCAATAAAAATATTCTGAGCGACCGTGAGGTGATTCATCATATTTAATTCCTGATGGATCATTCCGATTCCCAATTCCTGTGATTCGCGGATATTGCGAACCGAATACGGCTTTCCCTCATACACCATTGAACCGCTGTCCGGCTGATGAATTCCCGTAAGAATTTTCATCAAAGTGGATTTACCTGCCCCATTTTCACCAACAAGCGCAACAACCTCTCCTCTTTTCAGATTTAAGTTTACACCTTTCAAGGCGTGGACTCCGAGGAAACGCTTATCGATTCCCTTCATTTCCAAAAGAAATTCCTGTCCCATTTTCGTTTCCACCTCTTTTTGAAGTAATTTTAGTCTATCACACTATTTGTTACTTTTCAACACTCTTTCTTGCTTAATTTTCATCGCAAAAAAGTATGTTTTTTCTAAAAAGTATAGATTTTCCATTTTTCTTATGGTATAATTACAATATGGAAAAAACTATTCATCGCAACAACAGCGAAATCAGAAACCATTTAATTTTTCATAAGAGCAGTACGCAAAATTTAAAACCGAAGGTTTTATATGCAGGCGAATTGAAGCGCTCTAAAAATTGGGTGGAACAACCTCATGAACACCGATTTTGCGAAATTCTTTATGTTCGCACCGGCAACGGGACTGTTCATTTAAAAGACAGCGAGTTTAAAATCAGCGCAGGCGATATATTGGTTTTTAATCCGCATACTCTTCATTACGAAGTCGGTAACGAACTTTCGTTTTACTTTTTTGGCGTAAGCAAAATTAAACTTGACAACCTTCCTGAAAACTTCTTAATGGAAGAAGGTTCGTCCCCATTGATTCATACCGGTAATACTGCTCCAATCCTTGAAAATTATTTTGCTCAACTTGTGATGGAAGCTGAGCGCGAATTATACTTTTACGACGATATTTCGGTAAGTTTAGTCAAAATTATTTTAAGTCATATCTTGAGGATTCTAACTTATGGCGATAAAGGCTACTTTAAAATAAATGAATCCTACCTTCAGGCGAAACAATTTATTGATGAAAATTATGCCAACATAAAAAACATTGATGATGTTTGCCGGAGTATGTATATCAGCCGTTATTATCTTACTCATCTCTTTAAAGATTACAGCGGAATGTCGCCTTTAAAATACATAATCACCAAACGCATCGAACTTGCTAAAGAATTACTGCGAACAACGGATCTTCCAATCAGCGAAATTGCTTTAAAAACAGGTTATGCTGAAATTAATTCTTTCATTAAAACTTTTAAAAATGTAGAAAATATAACTCCTTATGCTTACAGATCACAAGTGAACAATAAAATTTAATCATTGTATTGAATGCTATATCCAAACTCTTTTTAAAATAAAAGAAGCAAATTACAGTTCATTTGACTGATTTAAAAAATTTTTTTGCATAACAAAAAGCGCCGACGCAGCACGGTTTAACGTGCGGCATCGGCGCTTTAAAAAATAAAAAATTTTACGAACTGTGTATGATTTCAGAATTTTACGATTGATGATTTACAGTCAATCAAAAATTCATCAAAGATTTAGCATATCCTTAAAAGGTTATTTAATAAAACTTGCCCACTCATTAAATTCATCAAAATGATCGCGGCGGTATAAAAGCCGTTCCATATACTGCGCGATGCGTTCTGCTACTTTCTCACCACAATTTTCCACGCCGAAACGATATACAATTGCCGTAAGATCGTATACGGGAAAGCCGAGCCCGTGTTTTACTGTATGCACGGTGCTGCATGCTTGCCCGATTGCATGCAAAAAAGAAGCCGTTGCAGGATCGGATGCCTTTTTTGCGGCACTATGACAAGCCACAATTGCTTTTCTTGCCTGCGGCATTTTTATTTTACCTTGCGCCCACAACCTGCATTCTTCGACAGCTCTCTTTGCCGTATAGGCAAATTGTGGATCAGCAATCAAATCCGCCGTATCCTTTGCCAAATCCAGCGCCCAGACAATAATCGGCTTGCGGTCGCTGACAGATAATAAAATGGAAAGCGGCTGCAAACACTCACTGTTTTTCGTAAATAAAATGGAACGACCATGTCTTAATGAATTTTGTACTTCTTGTGTTATATCCATATGTTTTCAGACGCCACGCTTTTCATCAATATAAGTCGCTTCCAAATCGGACACATGCATCAGAACGGCTAAAGGAAAAATGGCATATGCTTCGCTCACGGAGCCATCACCTCCACGGGCCCGCATATCAAAGCCTCCCATGTGCCAGTTTATCGCCATAGCCTCATCGCGCTTAAGCCGCATAAATCCGTTGATGATATAAACAGATTTTTCACCGTGCCCAAACGGTAAAGTTTCCTCTCTAGTATACCAAGGCTTTTTGACCCATTCACCATTCTCTTTTACATTTCTGTAATCCCGCTTATAAAAATCAATTTTACACAAATCATGCAACAAACCGCAAATCGCTATACTTTCGTGAGGAACAACCTTTTCCCATTCGTCGCCGTATTCCATTTGGATATTTTTTAAGAGCCGATGATAAGTATTTACGCTATGTTCGCAAAGCCCGCCCTCACGCGCGCAATGATAACGACTGCTGGCCGGAGCCGTAAAAAAATCTGATTTCAATAAAAATTTCCTTAATTCGGAGGCGCCTTCTCGCTTTATATACGTATCGAACAGTTGCAAAAACTCTTCTTTTTTATCACTCATTTTCTTCTCCCGTTAAACTTTGATTGGATTATTATAACAAATTCTTTTTAATTCGTCAACCATCCAAATAATTCTGTATAACAGCCATATATGCCTGACATAATACTATGTAAAAGAGCGCTCAAAATTATGAGCGCTCTTTTATTTTATTAATCTTCGTCAGATACATTCTCCGGATTAACAGAATTTATCAATGTCATCCGAATTCTCTTCGGAACCCGCTTCAATATTTTCAGCGGTCTCAGTTTCAGAATCATTTACATTTTCAGTATTTGCATTTTCGTCGTCCTCTTCTTCGCGAGGTGCAACGGCAACGGTAGCCACTTCCGAATCCTTCAGGCGCATGATGCGAACACCCTGTGTATTTCTTCCGATCATTGAAATATCGGAAACATGCATGCGAATGATCGTTCCGTTATTGGAGATAACCATGATATCTTCATTTTCATTTACGATCTTCAGATTTACAAGCCAACCGGTTTTTTCATTAAATACGCCGGCTTTTATCCCTTTACCAGCTCTGCCCTGCAGACGATAATCATCTAAATCAGAACGTTTGCCGTAGCCTTTCGATGTGATCGTCAGAATCTGGCAATCCGGTTTAACTACAAGCATATCTACCAAATAGTCATCTGAACCCAGATTCATAGCTTTCACGCCCTGTGTATCCCTGCCCATCGGACGTACATCTTTTTCACTGAAACGAATACACTTCCCTTCCTTTGAAGCGATTATCAATTCATCATCTCCGGTGGTAAACTGGACAGAAATCAGTTCGTCGCCCTCATTGATCTTAATTGCAATCTTACCTACTTTCCGAATATTTTCAAATTCTTCCAGCGCAGTCTTCTTGATCAGGCCTTTGCGGGTAGCCATGGCAATGTATCCTGTTGTGTCTTTTGCCAGAGGGATAATAGCCGTAATTTTCTCGTCCTGTTCGATCTGTAACAAATTTACGATTGCCCTGCCACGTGCCTGACGCTGCGCCTCAGGAATTTCGTATCCTTTGATCGAATAAACCTTACCGTAGCTGGAGAAGAAAAGAATATTGTCATGGGTGGATGAAATAAATAGTTTTTCGACGAAGTCTTCATCCTTTGGTTTGTGAGCCGTAATGCCCATACCACCGCGGCGCTGTGCTTTATATTCCGCAACAGGCTGACGTTTGATATACCCGCTGTGCGTCATGGTAATAACAATATCTTCTTCCTCGATCAGATCTTCTATATCAATCTCACCGTAATCGTAAGAAAGTTCCGTCTTTCTCTCGCTCGGATAATTGTCATGAATCGCAGTGAGATCTGATTTGATAATATCCAGTACGCGTTGCTCATTTGCCAAGATATCTTTAAGATCCGCAATTGTACGTTCCAATTCCGCCAGTTCTTCCTGCAACTTTTCAACTTCCAGCGAAGTCAATCTCTGCAGACGCATTTCAAGAATCGCATTCGCCTGTTTGTCTGACAATTCAAACGCTTCTGTCAGCTTTTGAGCCGCGACATTCTTATCAGCTGATTGCTTAATGATCGCAATCACTTCATCGATATTTGCCAGAGCCAAAACAAGTCCCGCCACGATGTGCGCGCGTTCCTCTGCTTTATTCAGATCAAACCGCGTACGCCGCACAATAACGTCTTTCTGATGCTCAATATAATAATGAATGCATTCTTTCAGATTAAGGACTTTCGGTTCTCCGTCGACCAATGCCAATAAAATAATTCCGTTAGAGGTCTGCAGCTGGGTATGCTTATACAAGGTATTTAGCACTACTTGTGCGTTCGCATCCTTACGAAGCTCGATCACAATGCGCATGCCGTCCCTATCCGATTCTTCACGGATATCGGAAATACCTTCCACTCGCTTATCTTTGACCAGGTCTGCAATATTTTCAATCAACTTAGCCTTATTGACCTGATAAGGGATTTCACTGACGATGATTCGGGTTCGTGTTGTATTGCCGGAATTGAAATCCTCAATTTCACATTTAGCCCTTAAAATGTAATTTCCTTTCCCTGTACGATAGGCCCGTTTGATTCCAGCCCTTCCCATCAGAATAGCGCCCGTGGGGAAATCCGGTGCAGGGATATAATTCATCAATTCGTCGATGGTTATGTCGGGATTATCAATCTGCGCAATTACGCCGCTGATCACTTCCGCAAGGTTATGAGGCGGAATATTCGTCGCCATACCAACCGCGATACCGTCGCTGCCGTTGACCAACAGATTCGGGAATCTTGCCGGCAATACGCACGGCTGCATACCCGTGTCGTCAAATGTAGGATAATAGTCTACCGTTTCCTTATCCAGATCTCGAAGCATTTCAGCTGCAAGCTTTGACATCCTTGCTTCCGTATAACGCATTGCTGCCGGAGGATCTCCGTCCACAGAGCCAAAGTTACCATGTCCGTCAACGAGCGGAAAATTGATGGAAAAATCCTGTGCCAGACGAACAAGGGCATCATAAACCGCGGAATCGCCGTGCGGGTGATATTTACCGAGAACATCACCGACAATACGAGCGCACTTCCTGTAAGCCTTATCATTGTAAAGGCCCATTTCGTGCATGGAATACAAAATGCGCCGATGTACTGGTTTTAACCCGTCTCGTACGTCCGGTATGGCACGGCTGACATTGACCGCCATTGCATATGCGATAAAGGATTTTTTCAATTCCTCATCCACTTCAATGTCGATCATATTTGTCATTGCGAGGGTTTTCTTAAATTCCTCTGTCAGTTCGGGACTCGTCTCTTTCTTCGCCATGATTCTCTCCCTTTAAATATCCAGTTCCGCAACCAATTTTGCGTTTTCTTCGATAAACTGTCTTCTCAGTTCCGGCTTTTCACCCATCAGCAAAGAGAACAACTCATCAGCCTCTACAGCATCTTTCATATTTACCCGTTTCAAAGTGCGCGTCGCAGGATTCATGGTCGTTTCCCAAAGCTGCTCCTTGTTCATCTCACCTAAGCCCTTATAACGTTGCAATTCAAATTTGCCGGGATTTGAATTTCTGTATTCTTCCAACTCAGCATCCGAATACATGTATTTTTCATCCTTCCCGCGCGTTGCCTTGTACAGAGGAGGCTGCGCAATATAAACGTGTCCGTTCTGTACCAGCGGCTTCATAAACCGGAAGAAAAATGTCAGGAGCAGAATTCGGATATGACTGCCATCTACATCAGCATCCGTCATGCAGATGATACGATCGTAACGCAGCTTGCTCTCATCGAAATCATCCGAAATACCGCACCCGAACGCAGTGATCATGCTCTTGATCTCTTCATTTTCAAGTACACGATTCAAACGCGCTTTTTCAACATTCAGAATTTTTCCGCGCAGCGGTAAAATCGCTTGAAAACGCCTGTCTCTGCCTTGTTTTGCGGTACCGCCTGCCGAATCGCCCTCAACAATATATATTTCGCACAATTCCGAACGCTTTTCGCTGCAATCTGCGAGTTTACCGGGTAAAGTCGTACTTTCCAGAATTCCTTTGCGGCGCGTCAATTCACGGGCATTGCGCGCTGCATCTCGCGCTTTCTGCGCCGTAACACAGCGAAGTATCAATTCCCTCGCCTGCGACGGATTCTCCTCCAAATAAGTACCTAAATGTTCGATTGTTGCTTTTTGAACAAAAGCACGCATCTGACTGTTTCCGAGTTTTGTCTTGGTTTGCCCTTCAAATTGCGGTTCAGTCAGCTTAACCGATACTACCGCCGTAATTCCTTCGCGAACGTCTTCACCGCTCAGCTTGTCATTTTCTTTTAAAATATTCAGTCTGTGGCCTGCATCATTAATAACCTTCGTCAAAGCCGCCTTAAAGCCGTCCAGATGCGTACCGCCTTCTTCGGTATGAATGTTATTCGCGTAACTGAATATCGTTTCATTATACCCGTCGTTGTATTGAATGGCAACTTCAATCGCGCAGTCATCCTGCTGTTCTTCAAAATACACCGGCTGCGTAAAGAGGGTCTCCTTATTTTTGTTAAGGTCTTCAACAAAATGCAGAATACCGCCTTCATAGCAAAATTCGTCGTACTTCGGTTTTTCCTCCCGCTCGTCGCGAAGCGAAATCGTCAAGCCTTTATTCAAGTAAGCAAGCTCACGCAGACGCACTTTCAGGTTATCGTAATTAAAAACGATCGTTTCAAAGATTTCGTCGTCCGGATAAAAAGTAACTTTCGTTCCCGTTTTATCCGTGTCGCCTACAATCGCCAAGGGACGCTGCGGCACACCTCTGTTAAAAACCTGCTTATACAGATGTCCGTTCTGACTTACTTCCACTTCCAGCCATTCGGATAACGCATTGACGACAGACAGTCCGACGCCGTGCAGACCGCCTGAAATCTTATAACCGCCTCCGCCAAATTTACCGCCTGCATGCAACTTTGTCAGAACGAGTTCAACTGAAGAAATACCTTCTTTATGATGGATACCAGTCGGTATTCCGCGTCCGTTATCCTCGACAGAGCATGAACCGTCTTTGTTAATCGTTACGCGGATCGTATTACAATATCCCGCCAGCGCTTCATCGATGGAGTTGTCTACAATTTCCTGCACCAAATGATGAAGGCCTCGTTCATCCGTTGAACCAATATACATTCCCGGGCGTTTTCTGACCGGTTCCAGTCCTTCCAGAACTTGAATTTGCTCTTCCCCGTATTCGCCTTGAACTTTGTCCATTATGATTTTACTCCTGCTTCTGCCGGATATCGGCAACATTATTGTCTATATAATTATACCATAAAAAAGCCTGAAATCAAAGCAATTTCGCGCGCGCGCGCGAAGAAATTTAAAAATCGCGTATAATGCGCCTATTTGCCTCTCTATGCCACGAAATCGATACTGCTCAGCAAATAATACCAGTTTTTTTGATCATAAAGTTTCAAAAATTATTTTGCATAATTTTTCAAAAAACAGACCATACTTAAAAAAACTGGAGGTAATTTTATGAAATTGCTTTGCGGAAAATGCGGAAAAGAATGCGACGCGTCGGAAATATGCATCTGCAGCGATTGCGGCGCATTTTTATGCAGTGATTGCGGCACAAGAAATAACAATCTTTGTCCTGATTGTTATGGCAGGCTAAATAAACTCAGCTAAATCCGTTTTTAATGATAAACGTTTACAAGGACAAAAATCTAATTTTGTTCATTCCGAGAAAGAATGTCGTGTACTTTTTTAATCAAACGACTTATCAAATTCAAACAAATAATTGACCATAAACAAAAAAACGCGGCGCATTCAGCGCCGCGTTTTTTTGTCTTTTAATTAATTCCGTTCAAGTATCATTAAAAATTTCAAGCCGCGTCAATATCACTGCGAATACAAGAGATCAATTTCCGCTCATAACGCTGAATGCCTTCAATCACACATTCATCAGCTTTTTGCTGTGCCGCGCTTAAAGCATGCAATGCAGCAATTTTATCTTTATTTACATACAATTCATATGCGGCACAAACGCGATACGTCTGCAAGCTCTTCTCCCCCAGCAAATATTGACGGATGGATTCGTATCTCTTTTTTGCCGATTCAAAATCTCCTTTCATACAACATTCGCAAAAGAGAATTTCTGCCGAAATATCGTTATAATATAAACGCGGTACATATTCCAGCAAACCGTCCAGTCGGTCGCTCGCCTTGATGGCCGATTCCACATCACCTGAATCCAAATAATACATAAACCGATAACTCGTCAAAACAATAAAATTCAGATCGTCTTCCGGAAGCTGCGGAAGGCCAAAATACAATGCCTTATCGATCTCAGACGGCGTTTTTCCCTGATACAAATAACCTTCGATCGCCAGAATGTTAACAGCCGTCAAATAGGATGGTTCTTTTTTCAGCAAACCGCGCAACATACCGCCATCCGTATCCAAATTATCATCATTGAACGGCAACACATTATAAAAGAAAATATGGAAAGCAAATGGCAGCGCAGTCCCGACAAATATGTATGCGGCAAAAGGAACGATCGGGTATAAAAACAATACTACACTCGCCCCGGCCAGAACAATAAAAGAAAAAATCAATCCGCCTGAAATCGTAATTAAAAAGCGTGAGTAAAGTTTCTCCGCGTTTTTGGGAAGCATTTCTGTCGAGCCTGCAAGCGATTCGGGCAAACGGCTGAACGTGATCCGCAATTTTCCGTCTTTTCGGTGTATGTTCATAAAACCAATCCGCATAGAATTGAACCGAAACCCGCAACACAAACCGAAAATAACATGTCCTAATTCATGCAGAGCTGTACAAACCAAAAGCGATAAAAGTCCGCCCAAGATCAAAAGCAAAGCGAGAAGCACAGCATCCATCGTCTGCCAGAAACGATAGTATCCCAAGATCACAACCGTTATCGCCAATGCAAACGTCAGCAGGATATCAATAATTCTTATCCCCTTTTCAATCACGCGATTCATTTTGATTCTCCCGCAGTTTTTTCATAAGATAGCCTTCCGTGTTGTCCGTCTCACTCACACTCACTTTTTCCGCTTGTATCTTTTTTAAAATTTCATAAAGCAACAGAGCCCCGCCCCCCAGGATATCCGCCCGCTTTTTGTCCATACCTTTTAAAAGCAGTCTTTCACTCTGCTGCATCGACAAAAGTTTTTCTGCCCAGACTCCGATCTGTTCGACCGTCAGAATACTGTGATGGATCACCTTCGGGTCGTAGGGTTCTACACGATATTCCAGCGCCGCAAGCGATGTAGCCGTACCACCGATAAGCGTCATAGGACAAACCGGTACGTCTCCATAAACCGCAATTTTTTCATCGATATATTTTTTCAGACGAAGCTTGTCCTCTCCGCAAACATCTTTCAACCGAACAGCACCGACATCCGCACTGACAGCATAAATGATCTTACCGTTTTTACCGATTGTAATTTCGGAACTGGCTCCGCCAACATCGATGATACCGCCGTCGCGTCCTTCCAAAGCACCCAGATAACCGATTTCAGCTTCTTCCTTTCCGCTCAAAATTTCCGGCATAATTCCGCAATTTTGGCATACCGTCTGTATAAAATCATTACCATTTTCAGCACTGCGAACAGCGGCGGTTGCAAAGGCATAAATCTTCTGTGCCCCAAACTCCCTAGCTGTTCCCATAAATTCACAAATTGCTCTGACGGTTCGTTCCATTGCTTGAGACAAAAGCCTTGGGGAAAAACTGATTCCTTCCCCCAACCGCGTGGTAATAACATTTTTACTGATAGAACAACCGTCCGCCCACAACAGCAGACGGACGGAATTGGAGCCAATATCTATTACGGCATATTTCATTTTAATTATCTCCATTTTTCAAAACAATATACGCGATATCAGTTGCCGAATATCTTATCCCAATCGATATCATCCGGAAACTTCATTCCCAATTCACGTGCAGCGATTTCCAGCCAAACCCTGCCCTCATAAATACTGATATCATTTTCCTGTGAATTGATAAGTTGATGATATTGATCGATCAGCTGCTGCAATTCTTTATCACGTTTTTTCTGCGCAGAAATAGAGATAAGCTGTCCCACTAAAAAAATTATAAGAAAAACAAACAATATTACCGCCGCGACCGTTGAAGCGATGACAATTTTTTTGAATTTTTCTTCTTGCATGATACAATCGACAGCCGTGATAAAATTCTTTTCCAGCTGCTCCCGAATTTATTATACAGCCTTTTCCCGAAAAACGCAAGTATTCTGTGGATACTAATTTCATAGAGTATAAATCCGACAAAAATCGACACAGCCATATAAATACGGAAATCTGATAATCGAAAATAGATACAAGTCAATATAAATACCGCGCCAGACAAAACTGCGCAAAAAATATCTGTGATAATACGCACAATTTTACGGTCAACACAATAAGCAACGACAAAAAAAGGCTCGCAAACGATTCCAGACAGAATCCCGGCAACCATACAAGCAAAAACTTCCCAAATTTGTATCATTTATCCAAAGAGCCTTTTTGAAATTTTTAACTTTTTATCGGCAAAGCGTACGCCGCTGATTTTTCCGGTAGCACCGAAATTTCCGTTTGATTTGGAAAAATGGATGATTTTTAAGCCATCTCCGTTAATGATCGCACGACCGCCCCCTGTCAATGTCAACGTGATTTGCTGTGCAGTGAAGCTATCGACACTCTCGACACAGCTCATCAATATTTTTTTCTGCTGCTCTATAGTTACGCTCTGTATTGTATTTTCTTCCATAAAAAAATACTCCCTCCGAATATCTTCGTCGGGAATATTCTATGCCTGAGTTTTCAGTTTTATGCTTTCTTTTCTTTGGCGCGTGCCTTAGCGCGTAATTCACTGTCCAAAATTCTCTTTCTGATGCGAAGCGACACAGGTGTTACTTCCAGCAACTCATCGTCGTTCAAAAATTCAAGACACTCTTCCAAACTCATTTTCTTGGGCGTATTCAAACGCATCGCGTCATCGCTTCCGGCCGCACGCGTGTTGGTCATATGCTTCTTTTTGCACACATTGACATTGATATCTTCTGTCTTGGGCGATACACCGACGACCATTCCTTCATAAACCTGCGTACCCGGTTCAATAAACAGCACGCCGCGATCCTGCGCATTGAACAAACCATATGTTACTGCTTCGCCGGTCTCAAATGCCACCAGTGATCCCGTATCACGTCTCTTGAGATCTCCTTTGTACGGTTGATATTCAAAGAAGATCGAGTTCATGACACCTTCACCTTTGGTCTGAGTCAAAAACTCACTTTTATAGCCGAAAAGCCCGCGGGCAGGGATCAAAAATTCAAGGCGCATGCGCGACCCGACCGCACTCATGTGCACAAGCTCACCTTTACGCTCGCCCATGCTCTGAAAAACTGCACCCGTTCCGTCTTCCGGAACGTCTACAATCAAGCGCTCTATCGGTTCGTACAACTTATCGTCAATCGTTTTATACAAAACCTTCGGCGTACTCACCTGAAACTCATATCCTTCCCGGCGCATATTTTCAATAAGAATGGAAAGATGCATTTCACCGCGGCCGCTTACCTTGAATGCCTCTGCCGTATCCGTGTCCTCAACCTTCAAAGACACATCTTTCAAAAGTTCACGATACAGGCGTTCACGCAAATGTCTTGATGTAACAAATTTACCCTCTTTCCCGGCAAAAGGACTGTCATTGACCGAAAAAGTCATTTCTACGGTCGGTTCACTGATTTTGACAAAAGGAACCGCTTCCACTTTATCGGGAGAGCATACCGTATCACCAATATTTATACCTTCCAAACCGGAAAAGCAAACAATATCTCCTGCCTTAGCACTGTCTGTCGCAACCCTTGAAAGTCCTTCGATTTGATAAAGATTCACAAGCTTTCCGCGCTTATTCAAAGAAGGAATATTATGATTGCAGATCACAACTTCCTGATTGGCTTTCACCGTACCGCGTTCAATTCTTCCGATACCGATTCGCCCGACATAATCATTGTAATCAATCGATGATACCAGAAGCTGCATCGGTGCATTTTCATCTACAATCATCGGGGGAATATGGTTCAAAATCGTATCAAAAAGCGGAGTCAAGTCTTTTCCTTCTTTATCCGCATAACGAGAAGCCGTCCCAGCCCTTCCCGAACAGAACAAAATCGGGCTGTCTAATTGCTCATCTGAAGCGTTCAGATCAATCAGAAGTTCCAAAATTTCATTCTCGACCTCTTCGATACGTGCATCCGGGCGGTCGACCTTGTTGACAACAATAATCAACTTATGATTCAATTCCAACGCCTTCTGCATTACAAAACGCGTCTGCGGCATAGGACCTTCCGCCGCATCAACAAGCAACAAAACGCCGTTTACCATTTTCAATACGCGCTCGACTTCCCCGCCGAAATCCGCATGTCCCGGAGTATCAATGATATTAATTTTTACGCCATGGTAATGGATCGACGTGTTTTTTGCCAAAATCGTTATTCCGCGCTCTCTCTCGATTGCATTGCTGTCCATCACACGTTCTTCCACAACCTGGTTTTCTCTGAATGTTCCGCTTTGTTTCAGCATCTGATCCACGAGCGTCGTCTTGCCGTGGTCTACGTGCGCGATAATCGCCACGTTTCTTAAATCGTTCCGAATCAAAATCTTCTTCTCCTGAATCACAAAATCTTACCCTATCTATTCTAATACTTTTTGCGTGATTTCGCAAATATTTTGATGTAAAAAATACACCGACAACCATTATTATTGCTTATATTCTCAACAAATCAAAAAAATATCTCCTTGCATTGAACTTTTCTATTTCATAACGTAAAACTAATTTATTGCCATAAAGCATGAACCTCTTTTGAAAACGATAGTCAAACCGTATATCGGATATTTTTATATAACCATGAGACTGTTTGTATAAAAAAACTTGCGGAAGCTAAAACATAGCTCCCGCATACAAAATTACCGCCATTTTTCAGGACAAGATCTATTTTCTTTAAACCACAGCGTATCTTTCAACAATATGTTATTATTGGACCCCTCGACAGTTACTCCGCTTCGGTTCGATGTAACAACGATATTGCCGTTCATAGAAACGAAGCCGTTCGGAGCCGACTCGTCTCCCAAAGATGTTACGTACACATTTTCTGTATATACGGAAACACGATCGATCATTGCTTGGGTAGGAAATTGATTTTCCGGTGTATCGCTGTATTCATCCGTCCCGGCACAACAGCACACACATACGATTTTCGGCTTAATCACACTGAGCAGACAATCATTTGATGAAGTCTTAGAGCCGTGATGTCCGGCTTTGAACAGCTCGACTTCCGGAAGATCATTGTATTCGACTAACTTTTCTTCTCCATCCTCTTCCAGATCTCCGGTCAGCAAAAAGTGTTTATCTCCCTGATTCAGCATAATGCAGACCGAATAATTGTTTTCATCTGCACTATCGTTCTCATAATAATAGTTGTACAGGATTTCCATTTCAATTCCACTCGATAGCTCATACACTTTTTGAGCGCCGTCTAGTTCTTTCCAACAATCCAAAGCCGTATAATGCTTGGCCCCGGCTTCCTGTTCAGCATCTCGCTTTTCGATATAGCGCTCGAAAGTCGCGGAAGGACCTCCTGATTTTGAATACTGATTTGTACGCGGAAAATCAATAATCGTTTCGCATTCATAAAGATCAAACAGACTGTCGTTGGAGTTATCTCCGGCAAAGCATGCAATATGATCGCGATCTGAGTGCGTTACGATTACATATTCCAACGTTCTGTCTCCGTTCATCTGTTCCTGCAAATAACTGTCAATCGTGCCTACACTGTTTGTTCTGGACCCGGCATAGATCAGGATATCCGTTTCACCCGCTTTAATATACACACAGTCGCCTGTATACTTATTGCCAAGCTCCAAAAAATGGATCTGAAGATCACCGCTGACATATACATCACCGCCATGCGGTTTTTGAAGGTATGTATATACGGCAAATGCAGCGATAAAACCTATAACAAGCGCCAGCAGACAGCAAAAAAATGTAAGTATCGGATTAAATTTCTTCTGCGCCATCTGTTATCCCTCCATACTGCCATCTTCCGTGTGTGTTACGTCCGGAGCTTTCTGATCATTCGTTTCCGGATTGCCTACAACAACGGTTCGCACCCGCTGAAAATCTCCCCAACGAAAATCTTCGATTTTATAAACGATCTGATAAACGCCTTCTATACTCGTATCCATCGTCGCATAATCTCCGCCTTTCGTAATTTTATCCGAAACATCTTTGCCGAACGACACAACCGTTACACCGGGCTCAACATACTTTTCCCCGATTTCCAAATAAACGGTTTTATCTCCGTTTAACTCAAATTTATCATTTTTCGTCAATTGCATAGAGACAATAACCCCACCTATGCAGCCGATCAAAAAAAACAGAACCGCAAGTACAACCGTTGCTGTATGCGTCTTCTTGATCGCTTTTTCTGCTGCTTTTTGCACTTCACTTTTTCTTCTTGCCATAAACACCTCCTGTTAATTTGCGGTCATTTTACCATAGTTTGCAAAAATTGTAAACAGGATAAAGGATAAAATTTTGATTTGTAAAAAACGATCAGAATTCATTTTTCTTATTTTCTTAAAAAAAAGAGAAAACAAACAATCTCTTGCTCATTTTCTCTTATAAAATGGCCCGCTTTATTCTGCGGGTGCATTTTTTATACAGTAAAAAATAATTCCTTAAACGCAGATAATTTCTGCTCGGTTTCTTTTTGTGTATAAGAATTTTTGCCGCATTCAAAGCGAGATTTATATGAAAGCAACAGTTTTTCGGCAAACATTCTTTTTCCCTTCGTTAAGAAACTTTTTTCAGTCTTGCTGCGTTTGCTCAACCATTGCTGACATTCTTATTATCTGCGCAATCTTACGATTTATTCAACAGAACAATAAAAAAGCAGGAATAACTCCTGCCTTTTTGATGGTAATTTTTTCAAAATAAAATCAGATGAAGAACTGCAAAAAAATCCGGCGGACAGATCCTGATCTGCTAACTTTCGTTCAGCCGCGGATCTGACCGTTGCCGCGGATCTGGTATTTGTAAGAAGTCAGTTCCCTAAGCCCCATCGGCCCGCGTGCATGAAGTTTTTGCGTTGAGATCCCCATCTCAGCCCCTAACCCGAATTCGAAGCCGTCCGTAAATCGAGTACTGGCATTGACATATACCGCGGCACTGTCCACTTCATTCAAAAACTTTTCAGCCGCCTCCGCATTCTCCGTAATGATACTGTCGCTGTGATGCGTTCCGTATTTATTGATATGCCTGATCGCTTCTTCAACGCCGTCGACAATTTTAACGGAAATCTTTAAGGCAAGAAATTCCGTGTAAAAATCTTCCTCCGATGCCGCTTTCAACTCCGGAAGAATCGCCCTGCACTTTTCACATGCTACAATTTCTACGTTCTTTTCACGCAGAGCTTCTACAATGCGTTTTAAAGATTTTTCCGCCAAAGGAGCATCGATCAGCAAACTTTCACAAGCGTTGCATACAGAAGTACGCTGCGTCTTGGCATTGATCAGAATCGGGATTGCTTTCGAAAGATCGGCTGATTTTTCAAAATATACATGACAGTTTCCTGTTCCCGTCTCAATGACTGGTACCGTTGCATTTTCGATCGCATTCCGTATCAGACCGGCGCCACCGCGCGGAATTAAAACGTCTATAATCCCATTCATTCTCATAAATTCGGTAGCGCCTTCGTGTGTCGTATCCTGGATTAATTGAATAAATTCCGGATTATAACCGACATTTCGGATTGCATCTTTAATGACGGAAGTAATTGCGCTATTGGAACAAATTGCATCTTTGCTTCCGCGGAGTACGACAGCATTTCCGCTTTTAATAGAGAGCCCGATCGCATCCGCTGTTACATTGGGACGCGCTTCATAGATAATACCAAGCACTCCGAGAGGTACGCGCACCCGCCTTAAAAGCAACCCATTATAAAGAGTACGTTCTTCCAGAACCTCCCCGACCGGACATTTAAGTTCTATCAACTTTTCCAATCCGACGGCTATTCCGTCGATACGCTTTTCATTCAGCATGAGCCGATCTACAAACTGTTCTCCGCGCGTACAATTTGCGATATCTTTTTTATTTTCCGCGATAATATACTGCGCTTGTGTTCGCAATGCATTCGCAGATGCGGAAAGCATTTTATTCATGTCCTGTTCGCTTGCCAGCGAAATCGCAGAAAGATTTTCTTTTGCTTTCAAACAAGTCTCACGCGTTGTCATTTCAGGCACTCCTTTTTATTTAATTATGTCAGACAGAGTACTTCGCGAACCAATAAATTTTACTCTTCTTCCTCATCATCCGGCAAATCGACATTGTGATAAACGTCCTGAACGTCATCCAGTTCTTCCAGTTTATCCAGCAATTTGCGGAATGTTTCGGTGTGTTCAGAGCTCAACGTAATCTTGTTCTGAGGGATCATACGAACATCCGCTTCCAAGAATGAAACGCCTTTTCCTTCAAGATACTTGCGAACCTGCGAAAATGCAGCCGGATCCGTATAAATTTCATATGCGTCATCCAATACAACGACATCATCCGCCCCTGCATCGATAGCATACTCCGTAATCGTGTCCTCATCCAGATCCAACGTGCGTTCAACTACCAGCAGACCTTTATTACTGAACATATACGACACGCAACCGGTATTGCCAAGCTCTCCGCCGCATTTTGAGAGTGTGCTGCGCACGTCGCCCGCCGTACGGTTTTTATTGTCCGTCAACGTATTGATGATCAGCGCGCTGCCACCAACGCCATATCCTTCGTAAATCAGTGTCTCGAAATTGGCGTTGCCGAGTTCACCAGCTGCCTTCTTGATGCAACGCTGAATGTTATCATTCGGCATATTGTTTGCCTTTGCTTTTGCAATTACATCGGCAAGTTTGCTGTTTGTATCCGGGTTCGGATTACCTTTTGCCGCTACGGCGATTTCTCTTCCGAGTTTTGTAAAAATACGACCGCGCGCCGCATCCGCTTTGCCCTTTTTCGCTTGAATATTATGCCATTTGCTATGTCCTGACATACAAACTCTCCTCTATATGATAGAATATCTTTATTATAATTTTCTGAATTTTTCAGCACCCAGCTGATACATGAGCACAGCCGCCGAAATACCGGCATTCAGACTCTCACAGCTTTCACGCATGGGAATTCTGACGGTATATCTGCAAAGGGACCGCACTTCATCGCTGACTCCGTTTGCTTCATTTCCGATCACCAGACAAAAGCGTTGCGGAACTTCAAACCGAAAAACGTTTTCTCCGTTCATGTCCGCACATATTTTGGGAATATCGCCAAGAACTTCGGATATCTCTTCCAATGATCCGCTATGCAGACGCACAAAAAATATACCGCTCATCGACGCGCGCACGCTCTTTGACGAAAACGGATCCGTGCAATTTCTCAAATAAATATCCGTATATCCTGCCGCATTCGCTGTCCGGATGATTGTCCCGAGATTTCCGGGATCCGATAGCGTATCCAACAACAGCGCATTGCCGCTTGGAGCTTTAATCGAACAATCCGGCATCTTCAATACAGCTAAAATCCCTTGCGGAGCGGATTCTTCGGAAAGTTTTTCAAAAACGCTTTCCGAAACAAGCTGCTCTTTTTCCGAAAGAAAATGCTCGCCTTTATAATTCTCCGAGCATACAATACTTACAAAGTCGCAGCCGCCGTTTACCGCCTCTCGTATCTGCTTGACGCCTTCAATGATATATTCGCCGTATTCGCGGCGGTATTTCTTCTCACGCAACGATAAAATCCGCTTGATAAACGGATTATTTCTAGAGGTGATCACCATAACAATAAAACATAAAAAACCTTCTTGAAAAAAGAAGGTTTTTTAACATTTACTTTAAGCAATCGCTGCTTTTGCTTTCTCAGCAAGCGCCGCAAATGCCGCCGCATCATTGACTGCGATGTCAGCAAGTGCTTTCCTGTTCAGATTGATGCCAGCAACCTTCAGACCGTGCATAAATTTGCTGTAAGAAAGTCCGTTGATTCTTGCCGCCGCATTGATCCTGGCGATCCACAGCTGACGGAAATCTCTTTTCCTGTTTTTTCTGCCGACGTAAGCATACATCAGCGATTTCATAACGGCTTCGCGGGCAATCCTGTAAGACCTGCTCTTGGAACCGAAATAACCTTTCGACAGTTTGAATATCTTTCTGCGTTTCTTTACCGCGTTAACTCCTCTTTTAATACGCATGACTCTTTCTCCTTACTTATACCTTATTTCTTGTACGGGATGAGCTGATTCTTCACCGTCAACTCCTGCGTTTCATTCACGAAAGCCGTCTGACGAAGATTTCTCTTTCTCTTTCTGGGTTTATCCCCCGTCTTGTGGTTTTTACCGGATTGCGCTCTTTTTACTCTGCCGCTTCCCGTAATGTCGAAACGTTTTTTCGAGCCGCTATGCGATTTCTGTTTAGGCATACTTCTGTCCTCCGAAATTATTTTCATTCAAATGCAGGGCTTGTCCTTCAAAACTCACCTTGCAGAATTGATCTTGTTATTTTGCAGGCGAAAGCAGCATCGTAATATTTCTGCCTTCGTTTGCGGGCTTTTTATCCATGACCGCCTTTCCGCCCAAAAGGTCAAAGAACTCGTTCATGACGTCTACACCCATCGACGCATGCGCATTCTGACGCCCGCGCATGCGAATGGATACCATTACCTTATTTCCTGCTTCCAGGAATTTCTGTGCCTGGCGCGATTTCACGTTCATATCGCCCGTATCGATCGTCATGGAAAGCCGTACTTCTTTCACTTCCACAACTTTCTGATTCTTTCTGGATTCTTTTTCTTTCTTCCCTTGCTCGAACTTAAATTTGCCGTAATCCATAATTTTGCATACGGGAGGATTCGCCGTCGGCGAGATCTTCACCAAATCCAAATCACTCTCTTCGGCAAGATTCAGCGCTTCCCTCGCGCTCATGATACCTAACTGCTGACCGTCCGAGCCGATCACTCTCACTTCCTGATCGCGGATCTCTCCGTTCACCTGATGCTGGTCTTTAATGGTTTTATACCGTCCTTTAATCAATATTTCCCTTTCGGGACAAATACAAAAGCGGGTTGCATATGTTACAACCCGCTCCAAACGATCACAAACCGCGCAGAAAATCTGCGTTCTTCATTTATGATTTTTTAGGCTCTTGCCGACGCACTTGCCGCAAGGCGAGAAGTAACTTCTGCTTTACCGCATTATAATATCAGAAATTACCCGCCTTGTCAACTGTTTTTACGCCGATTTTCTTAAAATACTGTCTTTTCGTCGTTTTCTTTTTTTACTTTGGGAATAAACTCATCCAGCTTCATGGAACCGATATCGCCCTTTTCGCGCATACGCACCGCAACCGTTTTTTCTTCCTTTTCCTTATCGCCGACAACCAGCATATACGGAACTTTCTCCAGCTGCGCTTCACGGATCTTATATCCGATCTTTTCATTCCGAGCATCTGTCTCCACGCGAAGTCCGGCTGCTTTGAATGCATTTTCCACTTCTTTTGCATAATCCATGGATTTATCCGACACAGGCAGAACTTTTACCTGAACAGGCGCGAGCCAAACAGGGAATTTCCCTGCATAATGCTCGATCAGAATCCCGATAAAACGCTCGATCGAACCGAACACAACACGGTGAATCATGATCGGACGATGTTTCTGACCGTCTTCGCCCGTGTATTCCGCTTCAAAACGCTGCGGCAACTGGAAGTCAAGCTGAATCGTTCCGCACTGCCACGTTCTGCCGATCGAATCGGTCAGGTGGAAGTCGATCTTCGGTCCGTAAAAAGCTCCGTCCCCTTCGTTGACCACATACGGCAAATTCAGCTCGTCCAATGCAAGCCGCAGAGCATTGGTTGCGTTCTCCCAATCCTCATCGCTGCCGATGCTGTTATCGGGACGGGTCGAAAGTTCGACATGGTATTTGAATCCGAATAAGGTGTATACTTCGTCGATAATCTTTACAACGCCTTTGATCTCCGAAGTGATCTGTTCCGGAAGCATGAAAATATGTGCATCGTCCTGCGTGAAGCACCGCACGCGCATCAGTCCGTGGAGTTGCCCGCTCTTTTCATGGCGGTGGACGATTCCAAGTTCGCCCATGCGGATCGGAAGATCTTTGTAACTATGCGGATTCAATTTATAAACCAGCATTCCGCCCGGGCAGTTCATCGGCTTGATCGCACAATCTTCCCCGTCGATCTTCGTCGTGTACATATTTTCTTTATAATGATCCCAGTGCCCGGAAGTTTCCCAAAGGCTGCGATTCAAAATGATCGGGGTCTGGACTTCCACATACCCTTCTCTGGTATGGATCTGGCGCCAATAATCGATCAGAACATTTTTCAGGACCATGCCCTTCGGCAGGAAGAACGGGAAACCTTTTCCCTCGTTAAGAAAAGCAAACAACCCGAGCTCTTTTCCCAATTTGATATGGTCGCGTTTCTTCGCCTCTTCCAGCATAGTAAAATACGCGTCCATTTCGTCTTTTTTCGCAAACGCAGTACCGTAAATACGCGTCAGCATTTTGTTCTTTTCATTGCCGCGCCAGTATGCCCCCGCAATGCTGGTCAGCTTAAACGCCTTGATCTTGCCCGTCGAAGGTAGATGAGGCCCACGGCAAAGATCCGTGAATCCGCCTTGCTTATAGAAAGAAATTTCTTCTCCTTCCGGAAGATCTTTGATCAGCTCGACTTTGTATTTTTCAGAGTATTTCGTCATCAGTTTGATGGCGTCTTCGCGCGAAAGCGTGAACCTTTCCACGGGAAGATTGCTCTTTATAATATTTTTCATTTCCGCCTCGATCTTGCCGAGGTCTTCCTGCGTAATAGGAGTTTTGAAATCGATATCATAGTAGAACCCGTTGTCGATCGTAGGGCCAATCGCAAGTTTGCTGGTCGGATAGATCGCCTTAACCGCCTGCGCAAGCACATGGGCTGTAGTATGACGATAAATGTCCAAACCTTCCCTGTCCTTTAATGTTATGATTTCCACATCGCAATCCTTATCGACGATATGCGCAAGGTCTACCAGCTTTCCGTCCACCTTCGCCGCCACCGCAGCGCGGGCAAGTCCTTCACTGATATCCTGCGCGATCTGCTTGCAGGAAACCGGTGCGGCATATTCCTTTTTGTCGCCTTTCAAAGTAATGATCATATCTTTGTCCTCCGTCCTTTCTGGTTCCGATTCAATCTTAAAAAATTCACGCCAGCCGATACATCTTTCAGATAAACCCTTTTTACTTGAAAGCATGGCTGATTTCCCGTAAATGCGCAAACAACAAAAAACGTCCTTAAACTGTTCGTTTAAGGACGCAAACTCTTGCGCGGTTCCACCTTAATTGCCATTTACGGCCTCTCTAACCGTTTTACGGAACGGCATCCGCTGCGAAAAAAAGCGGTTTCAAACGAAACGGCAATACGGAACTTCCAGCACATGTCCCGCTCTCTGAAATGCACGCATCCGCCCTACTTGTCTTTTCCGTTAAGCAGATTGAATTGGTTTAATCGATTATCATTATTTTAATATCTTTGCAGTATTTTGTCAACCTATTTGATCGGGCGAAAAAAATTTTTTTGATCATTTTTGATCATCCGAACGAAACGCGTCCTTCATAAAATCTTTTAAGAAAATTTTCCTGCAGAGCCGTCGGAGAACCCAAACACTCAACTTTCCCCGCTCCGCTTAAAACGATCTCACGGAGTGTATTCATCTCGGCGCTGGCGTCGCCGATGAGCGCCGACCGGCGCAAGCGCCTGCACCGCACATCATATACTTCTCCCCTTTTCAAAAAAACTTTTCCGCGGCTTGTGTTCAGAAGGAACCGCATGAATTCCGTAAGCTGACCCCGCGTAAACACGGGCGGAACGCACGCAGCCACCCCCAGCCACTTTTCCCGCAATTCTTTCAGTCTGAAATTGAAAAAACCGTCAATCGTGTGTCTGCGCTGCTGTGCAAGCCTGGATAATACGTATTTTTTATCTTCCGCAAAATCTGCCGCAATTACCGCAGTCAGGAGGATCTCGCGATCCTGCGCATTCAGGCCTGCCGGAGCGATCTGCCCGCTGAGGATCGAGTATTTATAACCGATACAGATCACGTCGGCGATTCTGTCCTCTGCAAGTTTCCGGAATTCCGGTTCCGACGGCTCCGCCCGAAGCGTAAAAACAACGCGGCCCCCTTCAAATTCGATATGCGCCGTTCTCTCCTTGACCGCCGTGAGCGCGCCCGCTATATAAGCAATATACCTGCAATGTTCCTCCCGATCGGAGACTGTGAATTGTTCCATATTTTCAGTGTATGCGCTTTCATTCCGATTATTTACGATTTCAGCCGCAAAATGCGCGAAAAATAAAAATTTTCGGCGCGATATGTCTCATAACTTGACTAACACGCCAAAAAATCATATAATTAGATGAATAAACGCGAGGTATTGCAGTATGCCGACTCCTGTTCTGATCGCACTCATTGCCGTGCTTGCCGTTCACTATGTGCTTGCGATCGCAACGATCTACATTCTTTTGAAAGACAAGCTGTCCGTCGGGCAGGCAGTCAAAGCTTCTTTGATTCTATGGAACATCGCAATTCTGTTGATTCCAATCATAGGGCCGCTCTCGTATCTCGTTTACAGACAATTTGCAAAGAAAAAATGAGGCTCGTTTCGGGCCGCGGAGGTTTTTGGGGTATGGATATGAAATCCGTTGAAAGCAAATGGCAGCAACGCTGGGAAAAGACCAAAGAGAACAATTTCAACAAAAAGAACATGGACAAAAAATTCTATGTTCTCGAAATGTTCTCCTATCCTTCCGGCGCAAAACTGCATATCGGGCATTGGTACAACTACGGCCCAACCGACAGCTATGCACGGTTCAAAAAAATGCAGGGCTATGAAGTTTTCCAGCCGATGGGTTTTGACGCTTTCGGTTTACCCGCGGAAAATTATGCTATCAAAACGAAGATCCACCCGAAGGATTCCACCGAAAAGAATATCGCTACCATGGAGCATCAGCTCAAAGCCATGGGCGCCATGTTCGATTGGTCGGCAGAAATCAAAACCTGCGAAGAAGACTATTATAAATGGACGCAATGGATGTTCCTGAAGCTCTATGAAAACGGCCTTGCGTACCGCAAAGAGGCACCCGTAAACTGGTGTCCCAGCTGCAATACGGTTCTGGCAAACGAACAGGTCGTTGACGGTTGCTGTGAACGCTGCGGTACGCCCGTTATCAGAAAGGATCTTACCCAATGGTTCTTCAAAATCACACAGTATGCCGAAGAACTTTTACAGGGACTCGACAAAATCGACTGGCCCGAAAAAACAAAGCTGATGCAGCGCAACTGGATCGGAAAATCCGTCGGCTGCGAAGTTGAATTCGAATGCGAAAGCGGCGATAAATTCAAGGTATTTACGACCCGCGTGGATACCATTTTCGGTGTCTCTTATGTTGTACTCGCCCCCGAACATCCGCTTGTAAAAAAACTGGTTTCGGACGAACAGCGCGAAGCCGTGGAAAATTACATTGCAGAAACCGCAAAATCCAATGAAATAGAAAGGCTTTCTTCCGCACGCGAAAAGACCGGCGTATTTATCGGTCATTACGCAATCAACCCGATTAACGGCAAAAAAGTTCCGATCTATGCAGCCGATTATGTCCTCTATTCTTACGGAACCGGCGCCGTCATGGGCGTTCCCGCTCACGATGAACGCGATTTTGCGTTCGCCGCAAAATACAATCTGCCCGTACAAAAAGTTATCGAAAATAAAAACGGAGAAACCGTTTTGCCTTTCTGCGAAGACGGTATATGCGTAAACAGTCTTCAATTTGACGGCCGCTACGGCGAAGAGGCCCGCACGGAAATTTCCAACTATCTTGCCAAGATGGGAAAAGGTGAGAGAAAAGTCAATTACCGCCTGCGCGACTGGCTCGTTTCCCGTCAGAGATACTGGGGCGCGCCTATTCCCGTAATTCATTGTCCGAAATGCGGCATTGTACCCGTTCCGTACAAAGACTTGCCCGTCAAACTGCCCTACAACGTACAGTTTGAACCGGACGGAAAATCACCGCTTGCCAAATGCGATGAGTTCATGCACGTAAAATGCCCGCACTGCGGCGGCGACGCGCTTCGCGATCCCGATACGCTCGACACTTTCGTCTGCTCCAGCTGGTATTATCTGCGCTATCCGGACGCTCACAACTCCAAAGCGCCCTTCGATCCTGAAATCGTGAACAAAATGCTCCCTGTCGACAAGTACGTCGGCGGCGCGGAACACGCTTGCATGCACTTGCTTTACGCACGTTTCTTCACCAAAGCACTTCGCGATATGGGATATTTGAACTTTGACGAACCTTTCAAATCACTGGTACATCAAGGCGTCATCCTCGGGCCGGACGGCAACCGTATGTCAAAATCTAAGGGAAATATTGTTTCCCCCGACGAATATGTTTCCACATACGGAGCGGACGTATTCCGTATGTATCTGATGTTTGGGTTCTCTTATACAGAAGGCGGACCCTGGAGCGATGACGGAATCAAATCCGTCGCAAAATTCCTGGACAGAATCGAGCGCTTTGTTCTCAAAAACAAAGATCTTAAAGGTTCGTCCGACGAAACATACGGCCACGATGAAAAAGAACTTGACTACGCCCGCAATTACGCGATCCGTCAAATTTCGCGCGACATGGAAAACTTCTCTTTCAATACTGCAGTAGCCAGACTGATGGAATACGTCAACGCCCTGTATAAATACGACGGACTGGCTGTGAAGAATGTATCGTTCCTGCGTGAATGCACGCGCGATCTTCTGCTTCTTCTCGCTCCCTGCGCCCCCCATTTCAGCGAAGAGCTCTGGGAAATTCTCGGATATAAATATTCCATTTTTGATCAGAAATATCCGGTATGCAACGAAGAAGCTCTTGTCAAAGACGAGCTTGAGTACGCCGTACAGGTCAACAGCAAGATCAAAACGAAGATGATGATTCCTCAGAATGCTTCCGAAGAAGAGATCCGATCTCTGGTTCTTGCCGATGATACGATTCGCCCTCTCGTAGAAGGCAAAGTTATCCGCAAATTCATTGTGGTAAAAGGCAGACTGATCAATCTCATCGTCTGAGTCGATTGCCGGCAAAACATTAGCTTTTCGGAAAAAATCATTATTTAAAACGACGCGATGAAATGATCGCGTCGTTTTTTCCGTTCAGATTTTTATATGTAACTTTTTTAATAAATGTTTCAAAAAAAATAAGCCGTCAAGCAATTTTTGCCGACGGCTTTGATAATTTACTGACAAAGTGAATTTCAAATTGTTTATTTTTTTATAGAATTGAATTTGTCTGTCGGCATCTCATTTTCTGCCTCTTTCTGCTCCGCATGCATCTGCTCTTCTCCTTGTTCTTTCTTTTTTTTCTTTCTCCCGAACAAATTGAAAAACCACGCTTCGATCGCATCACCTTTTTTATAAATAAAAATAAAGAGCAAAATGATCGCAATTCCGATCACTCCCCAACACAAAAGTCCCCACCATGTATTGTATGGAATGATCATGCCGCCGACGGAGAAACTGGTCAGAGCAACCGAAATTGCTCTGGATATCAATTGCATGATGATAAAGTATCTCCAAGTCATCGTAGAAAGTCCCGCGACAAAGCAGAGTATATCATCCGGAAAAATCGGCAAGATAAACATTGCCGTCAGGATCCGACGATCTTTCCCTTTTACTTTTTGCAGCCAGGAATCCAACGCCTCACGCCCTACCAACCAGGCGGCCGCCTTATACCCGACGACTCTTCCGATCCAAAACGCGATCAAGGAGCCGCAAACAATACCGATATAGCTATACAAGCACGTCTTGAGCGGACCAAACAGAAAAACCCCCGCTCCTACCGTCAAAACACCCGGTATCGGTAAAAGGAATACCTGTAATGCCTGCAAAATAATAAATACCAGCGGTCCCCAAACCCCCGTAGATTCGATCAGAGCCTGCAAAGATTCCTGCGAGTCGATCTTATCCATCACACCGGTTTCCTGCAGAATATAGAGTCCAAGCAGAATAATTGCCGCGAGCACAAGGCCCGTCAGTAAAAATTTATAAACCACTTCTGTCTTTCGGATGCAGAAAATCACCATTGCCGCAATGTAAAGAATTTCCACGCTGACAGATATGGAAGTTATAATATCCGCATGCTTATAAAGAAATCCGCTGCGGAAATTTGCCATGCAGAATACGGTAAAAACAACTACCACTATCGCTGCCAGTGCTGGTATGAGAAGTGAAATAATTTTTTTGAATACTTTCATAAATAGTCGTTGCGCAAATTTTTGTTCTTTGTATAATATATCCATTCAGAATAAAAAAATGCTTATACTGAAAAAATTAATGGTTATCCTTCAGCCGTTTGATTGCATCCCGAGCCAACGCATCGCATCGATTGTTGTACTCATTGTCCGCATGGCCCTTCACTTTCACAAAACGCACCTGATGTTCCTGTGTCAACGAATACAGCCTTTTCCAAAGTTCTGCATTCTGAACAGCTTTTCCGTCCGATTTCTTCCATCCGTTTTTCATCCAACCGTAAATCCACCCTTCATTGAATGCATTGACAGTGTACGCGGAATCACTATATACAGTAACATCGCAGCTTTCTTTTAGTTTTTCCAAGCCGGCAATAACCGCATAAATCTCCATACGGTTATTTGTCGTTGAAAGTTCTCCGCCGCTGATTTCCTTCTCGATCCCCTTAAAAATAAGAATCGCTCCATACCCTCCGGCGCCCGGATTTCCCGAACAAGCCCCATCGGTATACAATATGACCTGTTTCATCTTTACTCGGACAGTTCTTCCGCCCTTTTCACACACGCCGACACAGCACGATCGATCATTCCTTCCATATCATCTTTTCTGAAAGATTCCACAGCCTGGATCGTCGTACCGCCTTTGCTGCATACGGCAGCGATCATTTCATCGATGGTTTTATCTTCCGTATGAACAACCATCTCAGCGCCTCCGACTACCGTATTTACAGCAAGCGTTTTTGCTTCCTCTTCCGAAAGTCCCTGTTTTACACCCGCACGAATCAAACCATCGATAAACATATAAACATATGCCGGCCCGCTGCCGCTGATTCCCGTTACGGCATTTAATTTTTCTTCCGGTACAATTAAAGTGTTCCCGACACTGTTGAATATTTCCTGAACAAAAGCGCAATCGTCGACGTCGTCTTCAAAATCAGAAAGATCCAATGCAGCCATACCGAAATTGATCGAGCACGGCAGATTGGGCATAACTCTTGCCACTTTAACATTTTTGCCGAAAAGAGCATCCTTGATTTTTTGTTTTTTCATCCCGGCCATAATGGAAATGACTTTTTCGACCGGTACCCCTCTCAGACTCTCCGCAACTGCGGGAAATGTCTGCGGTTTTACGGCAAGCAGCAAATATTCGCAATTATCTGCAACGTCGCGGTTGTTTGCCGTAACGTTGACCCCAAGATCCTCTAAACGCCTCTGCGCTGCCTCCGACGGATCCGAAACAATAATTTTCTTCGGCTTGATGAAATCAATTCCTTTGATGATTGCCTGCGCCATGAATCCGCCGCCGATAACTCCGAGCTTGTACTGTTTTTTCATGTTTTCACTCCTTTTTTTGACAAGAACAGCCCAAAACTGTTGACTTAAAAACAATTTTACTATATAATAAATAAGTGCTTAGGGGAGTGGCTCAACGGTAGAGTAGCGGTCTCCAAAACCGTAGGTTGCGTGTTCGAATCGCGTCTCCCCTGCCACATGGAAGGGTGTCGAAATTTGATACAGTTTTGATTGGACTGTTTCGTTCGACATCCTTTTTCTATTATAGCTTAAAAACGGAATTTTCGCAAGCAAACACATTGTCGCTTTGTGAAAATTCTGTTTTTTGTTATAATAGGACTTAAGGAGCCATGTCATGAACACAAATGTAATTATAAATCCAAAGCCCTATTCGGAAAAATTTAAGAAAAATATTATTTCTATGTATTTGCGCGGTAGGAATGGAAGACGATTGCGGGATAAATACGGTATCCCGAAAAGTACATTTTATTTTTGGGTAGAAGAATATAAAAAAATTTATTCCCAAGATGGACTTATCATCACAAAACATGATTACAAAAAACTTGAATGGGAAAATGCTCGCATGAAAAAGCAATTGGAAGTATATCGAATCACAGGCTGTTCGCCGCAATCCACTGATGAGGATAAACTTGTTGCTGTCGATAAATATAGGTCATCATACCCCATCAAGTATTTATGCGATGTACTAAATTTTAACCGTACCAAATTTTACCGTTACAAAACGCATAAAGAAACACAAACCGAAAAGCGCATCAAGAAACTTACTTGTAAAATTAAAGAAATTGCCGCCAACAATCCATGTTACGGTTCTAAACGTATTTGCCACGAGCTAAAAAGGCAAGGATTTATCACGTCTTACAAAACAGTATCACGACTTATGCGAGAAAACGGTATTCAAGCCATTTTCGGACAAGCTCCGTCTCGCCAACAAAACAAAGATACGTTGAATGATAATGTTCTAAAATGGCAAAAGAAATATGCTTTGTCTGCACCCGACATTGCTTGGTTAAGCGATGTTACCGAAATAAAACTTTTCGGTATAAAATTCTATATTTGTTCAATCGAAGATATTTATTCACGTTATATCATTTCCTATACAATATCCCCTACCAATGATTCTGCTCTTGTGGCAAATACTTTTATGGATGCCTATGCAAAACGAAATCCGCCATATGGACTGATTTTTCACAGCGACAACGGCGCAAATTTTACCGCCACAGCAATCCGTGCACTTTTGAAATCCTATGGTATCCGCCAATCTTTTTCAAAGGTCGCCACTCCGCAAGACAACGGACACATGGAATCTTTTTTTGCGACACTGAAAAAGGAAGAACTCTATCGGAAAACATACTATTCTCCAGAAGAATTCTTCCAATCTATTAAAGAATATATTGAGTACTATAATAATTCACGTTTGCACTCTCGGCTCAACTATCGCACTCCGAAAGAAGTTTTAGATGAGTATGATGAGAATCATAACTCATTACCATTTTAACTATTTAGATAATTTCATTGACATTTGACCTACACTTAATGCTTTTTCAACAATAGATTTGTCATCCATGGAATCATACCGTTTTTGTAATTTTTCTCTTAATTTAAATAATTTTAATTTCGATGTTTGCACAAGTTGCCCAAATGTAACTACGTTTATATCTCCGCTTTCATTGCTGCTTGTGGCATCAATATCACCAATTTTCGCACCGACAACAAAAGCATGAATGTGCGATTCCTTATGAAGAATACCTGATTTTTTAATTTGCCTGACATATTGTTCAGCTTGTGATTTTTCTTTGTAACCTATTTCAAAGCCACCTTTCTTCAACTCAATAATCAAAATATTATCTGGCTTAAGAATTTCGCGACAATCTTTTTCAGTCCGCTCAGAACACACCGCACCAATTGTGCTTTCCGCAAGGCATACAACATCCGGTCTTTTAGAAGCAAAAGATAAAGCATTTACATCATAATCGCTTTCTTTAAATAGATTTTTGATAACAGTGGTCAATGCTTTATTAGCCGTATACATGGGGGAATCAAATTCTGCACCAAAAAGCCAACGAGATTCTAAAATTAAAGGATGTAACTGATGCAATTCATCTACCGAAGGATCTTCTCGCAACCTGTCTATTGCTTCAATAACAATTATCCGATTATCAATTTCACGCAACACTGTTAAAATATCTTTTATGTCCCAGTTATTTAGTAAATTTGTTAACTCATCTAAATCACTAGAATCTAGTTTTGCCAATTTACCTAAAAGTAACGCACCGTTTTGAGATTTTTGTATATTCACTAACGCATCAATCGCAAGAGACATAAACTCTTGTGAAATCATAGGATTCTTTCTTGTAACGCTTTCAATGAATACCGAAACATCCCTTTTTTCATAAGGTGCCAAATCAAAAAGTACGTGACGCTCCTGTTGAATAATAGCTTCTTGCGTTTCACGAATATGCTCACTTAATATATCCGATATTACTTCTTTCATGAAAGGAATAAAAAAGGAAAAAAATATTTTTGTATTTTGAATTTCTAAAAAGCTCCCCCAGTCTGGCGATATCAAATCTTCTAAATCGTCGGCTTGAACAATAATTGTAAAACGTTTTGCAGGTTTACTACGACCATCCAAAAACTGTGTATCACCATAAACCCACGACGGTTTTCCTACCAGTCTCCCTTGTACCCAAAAAGCTATTCCATGTTGTTGTGATTTTAAAGCGGTTTTGGTTGAATCAACTACATAAATTTTTAAGAATTTATTGTTAATAGTTCTTTCAATTGTTTTAATTACACCTTTATGTTGAGTCAATTCTATTAACTCACCATTAATTATGATTTTGAAGTTTGGATCATATAAAAATCTCGATGAAATTATTTCTTTCATCTCTGCTACATTAGGAGTATTCGTACAAGAATATGTCCATATTTTTGTACCGTGTCCTTCACTTTGTTCACTGTTGTGCTCAAGAATTTTAAATGGTGCATTTCCTGATGAAACAGTTATATGATAAGTATTTTTAGTCCCATTTTTCCATGTTGAAATATAATAGTTGTCATTAAAACAAAGCAATCCATGGCGCCCCACTCCATTCTTACCATAAGCCCTGCGCACGCCATGCTCGTTATTGTCAGGAAAAACAACATTGAGTCCTTGGTGGCGTTGTCTATTATAACTGAGAACCATCCAGCGTTTCATGAATTCTTCTTCGGTCATTCCAGTTCCGTTATCTTCGATAGAAATGATACCTCCTTCATTTTCAGGTAATCCAATGTTTACCTCTGTCGCACCCGCATCCCAACAATTGGCAATAGCTTCAGTAAGTGCATAGTCCGGATTTGAAATTATTGTTCTATTTGTTCGATATAGATAATCTTCTTCAAATGTAACTACTTTTTGCTCATTTAAATTTCCCATAATTTACCCCACAACAAATTTTATAATATTATAAAATTAAACTAACACGATATCCAATCAGTTTTGATAAAGCAACTAAACGATCCTCTTTCCAATTATATCTCGAATGCTTCTTGAATTTGAAATTAATCAGCCTGCGCAACTTTTCTCTTTGCTCATGCCCCATTAACTGTTGTGCAAGTTCAATAAAATCCGAATAGATCGCAGGGACGCGCGTTTTGGCATAAGTCTCCAAATCTTGTAAATCGTCATCCATAGCATATGTCAGCAAAGATAAACTGTGATCGAATTCCCAAAGCTCCAAACCTAACGGCAACAAGTTTTTTGTTCATCGTTTACCGATAAAATATGAGCGGAAACTCCATCGCTATCTTTTTGCATATCGAATCGCAACACATCGGTATCATATTGTTTCAAAATATAACTCATTGATTTTTCTCCCCTTTTTCCGCAAGACTTAACAACCGATCATATTCATCGGGTGACAGCAAAATTGCCGTAGGCACATTGTTTTTTAATACCACGATTTGTTTTTCATCGTGCAGGCGAGAAAAAATTTTCGAAGCCTGTCCTTGATTAAACATTGTTATAGAAACCAAATTGTTCAATATATTTTTCTCTGTCATAGTTAACCTCTTTTTTATTATAGCAACATACAATACAAATGTCAATAGTAATTTTAATTTTAATTAGAATTTATTATGTCTCTATCTAAAAAGCTGATTCTAAAAGTTGCCCTAAAATTTTTAGAAAATTTAAAAATTTTAAAAAAATTCAGCCTCAAAAACGCCATTTTTAAGCATTTTTGAGGCTTTTTTACCTATTTTTATGCAATTTTGCGCTATCGGGATAATCGCGTCTCCCCTGCCAGGATATCTCAATCACAAGAATTTGTGGTTGAGATATTTTTTATATGCAGAATATATACCGCCCCGGCAAAAAGTTTCAGTACTGTTTATTCTGATTACTTAATTACTTCTATTTTAGCCGAAACAACAAATAATGTCAAACGTTACCATTCGTTTTTTCTGAGCATCCCATATTCATCCAAAATAAAGCGGAGCGTCAATCAACACGCTCCGCTTTTTACATTTTACAAACTCTTACGATCTTTTCATGATACTGACAATGAAAATCTTTACACAAGCAATTTATGACTGTATACAGAAAGCCCCTCGTAAAGTTCTGCGACAAAAAAAATCTTTTAATTAGAAAACAGATCAATGCTCCCGCATTTTATCTGATCGCATTCAAAACTTCGTGCTCATATGGAATGGAGGCCTGCGCACCTTTTTGTGTTACAGCCAATGACGCAGCATTTAACGCAAATCGGATTGCCTGCTCAATAGAACATCCCTTACTCAGACGAGCAGCCAAAGCGCCGCAAAACGTGTCGCCTGCTGCAGTCGTATCCACCGCACAAACTTTAGGGCAAGCATACAGTTTACAATCGTTGCCCGTACAATATAGGCAGCCCTGCGCACCGAGTGTTATTATCACCTGCGGAATATTTTCAGCCAGCAAACAAGCTGCCTTTTCAGGATCTTTTTCACCTGTCAGAATGCACGCTTCCGTTTCATTGGGAATAATGATATCCGTATATTGGTAGAAAGGTGGATTGCATCCTGTTGCAGGTGCAGGATTGAAAATTGTGGTCATTTCTTTTGACTTCCCGATACGAAGTGCATATTGCACCATTTCTCCTGGAATTTCCATTTGAACAATGAGGATATCCCCTTTCCCTGCCGTATCCAGAAAACGATCAATTTGTTCTGCCTGCATTTTTCCATTGGCGCCTGCCGCCAAAATAATACAATTATCTCCTTTTACGACAGTAATAACCGCAACGCCGCTTGCCTCATTTTCATGTCTTTCTACAAAATCGGTATTGACTCCGTATTTTTTTAAACCGCTGATAAGAATATTCCCAAACTCATCGCTGCCCACATTGGCACAAAATCGTACGTCTCCTCCAAGTTTTTGAGCAGCTACAGCCTGATTTGCTCCTTTCCCTCCCGGATTTGTAAAAAAGCCGCTGCCATGGACCGTCTCACCGATTTGAGGCAGACGGTCCGTTCCTACGACGAGATCCATATTGATACTTCCGATCACAAATACTTTAGACATAATCTTAAAAACTCCCGTCTTATACAACTCACATGATTATCTCTGTTTATAAGTGCTCAGTCTGCATTTTTCTTTTTCTTAAAAATAACAAACGAGGTTGCCATCAAAACCGGCAAAACAAAGAACGCAGAATAAATCCCGACCGCACCAGCACAACCGCCTGACGGGGCCTCTTCAGCCTTTAACCCTGCTGACGCCGCAGCTTCAAATATTGATACAGCCTGATCCAAAGCAGCTTTTGCCTGGTCAATATCTTCCTGTTCAAATATTTCTCCGTCCAGCACTTCTTTTGCCTGAGAAATCGTCGTTGTCAGTGCATCTTTCGTCTGCTGTGTTACCCACTTTCCTGTCGGATCGACATCCGTGCCATCCACACTGACAATCATTTGCGAAGCTTTTTCTTCGGCATCTTCGATTGCAGAGCGCAGCTCATCAAAATTTAATGCATTAAGAACAATTTCGCCGTTTTGATCGGATATGTCAAAAACTTTTTCAGCAATTTCATAGCCGCTCGCTTTTACGATAATTTTAATTTCATTCGTCAAACCGCTTATAATATACTTTTCGGAAGCCGAATCGTATTTTAATTCTGCGCCCGTATTTGCTCCTGCAACCGTAATACAGTCCGTTTCGGTCATAAACGCATCACCGGCCTTTACTGTGAAGGTTACTGTATACAGCTGTTTGACATTCAACGAAATATTGTTATTTTCCTGTGTCGCGTTTGTCTGCTCCAAAACATAGCCGTCTGCCTCAAAAACGATTAACACATCGGTTCCCTTTTCAATACCGGAAATTGTATAGATTTCGTCGCTATATGAAATCTCGACCGCAAGTTTTTCCGAAGTATCAGCAACATTGTATACGAAGATATAATCCTGCATATTTTCCAATGCACTGCCATTCAGCAAAAGCTGCAACTGAACCGAATAGTAATCGTGTGCAAGCTCTGCCGAAATTTGGATATTTGATTCTTCTATCGATAAGGTCAGCGTTTCCGTTACATAATTCTCTTTTTCCAGCTGCACTTCAATACGAATATTTTCCAAGCCTGCGATGACAATTTTATTATCAGATCCGACTTGTACGTCTAAATACGTTGTAATATCTTTCCCGAATTCATTGAATACCCTTATATCTTCTTTTGCGACGGCTACATTCGGTGTGATCGTTGCAGAGTAACCGCTGCCGAAAACAACATCTTCAGAAACAAGATTGAATTGAGCATTTATCCCGCCTGCAGTGTATGCATTTACACCGATAATGCGATTTCCGATATTGAGGCCGCAAACAGAGAAAACAGACTTCTCAAAATCAAAATTACCTTCCGACAGCTCATAAGTATTTCCTGATGCATCAAAGCCGCAGAAGCTGATTCCTGCCATCTGAGCTTCCGTAACTCCGCTTACTTTCACATTTTCTACCGTGATCTTATCGGCATAAACCTCCAAAGATAAATCCGCAGAAGGATCCGACGAACTGTATCCTCTGGAAACAAATGCGGAAACAAATGTACTGCCACCGTCATTTAACCAAAGAGCCGAACCGAAATCATAAACGGCAATTCCGTCAAAATACAACGCAGAGCCAGAAAGCGTAAAGGTATGCCGTCCCACTGCGTCAAGATTCAAACGGCTGATACCTGCCGCACCAACATATTCGCATTCCGAAGAAGTGAGATTTACCCCCTCTCCGTTTTCCATGGGGATAATATCAAGATAAATTTTATTATCCGACATCAAAACAATCAGGCGGATTCCGCTTAAACCCGTGCAATCAAAATATTCCGCGCCGCCTGCGTCATGAAATTTATCAGCAGACAGTTTTCCGTCTGTAAAATACAACTGAAAACCTGAAGATTGGGTAACATTCTGAAGATCAACCGTTACGGTAATCCCGTTTTCCGCACAGATTCCGCCCGATACAAACAGTTTGTCCTTTCCGTATGTCAAGGTCTGCAAAACTTCATTGGTAAATGTATAGGAAAATGTCTGCAGAACAACTTCTTTGCTTGTCTCGTTTGCCCCAAAAATCACCGTTTCGGTTGCCTGTCCGGAAGCAGTAACAACAGATACTTCCAACTGAATCGCTTTATTGATTCCTTTGACAACATAAATGCCGGGTGCATCGTTTACGATTTCATAAAACCGTGTAGCATCCTCTCCGTTCTCAAGAACTTTAATAGTTGCCTCCGTAACAGGCATTCCGAGGCTGTTGTTAACAGTCAAAGTTCTGTCATATTGAGCATCATTGCTCCCGAGAATAATATTTTTCTCAAAATCTTTTGCCGAATAATCCGCGTGTATGTTGGTAACAACTCCTCCGCGCGTCGCAATATCCAAAGATTTAACAGCACTCATATTGAATGCAGTAAAAGAATACCCTTCTGTCGTAACAACTCCGTCAAAGACATCGATCGCAGTATGTGATTCATCATAAGCGCATTCAATCGACGCACTGAATTCCTGAGTCTGATTAACGGACGTAACAGAACCGTCTACACTGACTTTTTCCGCAAATAAAGCAATTGTTCCGTTCCAGCCATTTGCGGTGTTCTGATGCCCGGTAAACGCGATATTTGTCCTTCCGTCCTGATTCTGAAACAAGTCTCCATACTGCGTATCAAAATCAAGCGTACCGCCGCCGCTTGTGCCAGCAACTAAAACGTCATCCAGATAAAGCCCCCATTTCCCGTCCGCTTTTTTGATCGACAGCGACACATGATTCCATACACCTACAGACAGCGATTTAACAGGCGTTGTGGCCGTAAACTGCTGCCAACGATTGTTATAAAACTCATACAAAAGCTGATTGTCCGGAGTGATGTACATGAACAGTGAAAACACTCCTTCAGGAGCCGTGTTTTCACCAGGTCCCTGTACCCATGTCGTTGAGCCGATACAAATATTGAAATTCACATTAGAGGTCAGCGCATTGTCATATTTGATTCCGATATCAAATGTTACTTCATCATCGTAAACCTTAGCCATACCATAAGATGAATCGCCTATCGACCAACGGTCTGCCGAAAGAATTGCGGAAGTATTGCCAACGATTACCTGTTCTGTGGTATATGACAATCTCTCAAAAACGACATCATGCCCAACTTCAGCAATGACTGAAGAAGTGCCATCTGAAAATTCCAGTTTTGCAATGTCCGGTCCTATGAAAGAATAACCGTTTTCGGTAATTTTTATCTCAGCTGCATACAATTCATTTCCTTGCTCATTGAAGGCACCCGTTACAGACAGACGTGAAGCCTCAATCGCTTCGCCCCCGTCTCTCGTAAAAGTAATACCGCTGACCTCTGCAACCGATTCCGTTATCGTATACGGATATGCCGCAGATACATTGACATTCAGATATGTGTATCCGTTCTCATCCACTAAATCGGAAAAATACAATGTTTTTGCCGAACCGCTTTTATTGAAAAGCTGCGGATCAAGTGTTACGCCGCTCTGGTAAAAATTGTTTCCGCCTTCCGAATAGATCGAAAGCACTATTTCGTCCGCTTCTCCCTTAGAAACAGTAATATGCGTCTTTTTATTGACGGAATAAGGCGTAATCAGCCACCCGGGATTCGAAGCACCGCTTATATCTAAGAACTGCTGCGTACTCTCTGTCCAGTTTTCGTTGTTATAAAGATTGATATTCTCTGCCGAAACATAAAAATCCAATCCTTTTGCCGATGCACTTGTATCCCCGATATTCAAAGACGTATCCGCAGAATTGAAAAATGCAAAGCCATAGGTTGCGGCTCCATCCGTACAATCATTGCGGAATGTAACGGAAAAGCTGTCGTTTTCTACCTTGATCGCACGTTTGACCGTACCCGCCGTATACGTATTCTCTCTTTCCGTTGTTGAAACATTCCCCTCCGCTGCTGCACCTATCGCCGTCATCAATGCCGCCAGAAAAAATGCAATGACAGCCAACAGAGCAACCGTCAGCGTACGCACTTTGCGTAAACTTTTACTCATAATGTTTTCTCCCCTCCTGTAATTTTATAAAACTTCTATAATTCCGCTTTTCTTTTTTTAAGCAGAACCGCTATCACACACAAAAGAATGCCCAAAGATGACGCAGCCATACCTGCCTGCATGGAAGACGAACATCCTCCGTCTGTCGGTACAGTCTCTGGAACGGATTCCTCCTTTTCAGAAAGGATGAGCACGATTTCATTTTCCAGTTCCGTTACAAGTCCGGAAGTCGCCGTCCCGTCTACCGTTACTTTATTTTCACCGCTCAGCCCGGTCAGATAATAAACTCCGTTTTCATCTTTTTCGGCATACGCATCCCCAATTTTTACTTTTTTATTACAGACGATATTTCCTTCTGCATCCTGAAGCGTTACGCGCGCTGTATAAATTTTATCGCTCAGCTGTATTTCAACAAAATCGCTGCTTCCGCTTATAAACTCGCTTGCCGACATGGAAAGATAACCTTCGATTTTATCAATGCGAACCGTTTCCTCTTCGCCTACCGCATCAATATATACACATCCGTCGTCGTCCGTAATGCTGACTGTCCGATCAAAACACACAGTTGCGCCACATACAGGCTCAGAATTGTAAGTAAATTTCACGCAGACCCTATAAATCTTTTCTGCAATAAGTTCACTTGTGTTTCCAAGTACAAACGAATCCGAGTCAAAGATATAACCGTCAGCACTGACGTTGATCCGATCGCCAATTGCCGCACTGGAAAACAGCAATTTACCTTCCGAAACAACCGCTTCATAAACGGACAATCCGTTGACAGTATATTGAATCAGCGTTCCGTCTTCCACTCCGCTCACATTTAAAGCCAAATTTTTCTCAGCTGTCATAACAACCGTAACTTCAAACTTTGCGAACGAAACGAGTATTGTACGCATAACATAGCCTTCTTTTTCTATAGCAACAGGAAATTCGCCGTACACCGATGCCAAACAATATACTCCGTTCTCCTCAGAAAAATCGGCAGACTCTGTAAAAACATGCGCACCCGTTATCTTGTTCCCATTCTCATCCGTGAGCGTGATTTTACAATCGTAAATTCGCGTCGTATATAGAACGACTTTACCTGTATATGCATTTTTCAAAGATAATTCTGTATCGATATATCCGTCCAGATCTTCCAGTTTCAAAACAAATGCATCCAGATTTCCGCTCAATCCTTCAATACGATAGCCCTGTCCGTCGGCAACTACTGTTGCCTGTTCGTATAAGTTTCCTTCCTTATACAAATGCAAATTTTCTTGCGACACCTCGACTATCGTAAAATCGGAAATTTCCAAAACCTGCACGTGCACAGAAATATCTTTCGGAGTAAGCTCTTTTTCTACAGAGGCGGAGCCTGCCGGGATCAGAATTGTCTCATCTTCAAATCCGTTTCTTTTGACTGAAACACTGATGTCCGCAACGATATCTTCCAGGATATATTTTCCGTCATTCAAATGCATCTTGATAAATTGAGTAATTTCTTTATCATTACGGAAAATTCTCAATTGCGCATCTGTTATCTGTTCTACTCCACTAAGCAGGATAAGCTCTTTATCGCTCGATTTGACTACAAAAGTTTCCCCAGGAAGGATCGTACGTTTTACCCCGCCGGCTGTCTCAATCTGTAATGCTTCGATGGTTTCGCCGCTGAGGGTAGATACGGAAAATTCAGTTCCGTCGACCGTTGAGCTTAAAACAGAAATGATATTCCCCGCCGCATTGTAAGCACCGGAAATAGTAAGCCCTTCGATTGGTTCACCGTCGCGGTCTGTTCCCTGAAAGCTGCCTCGCATCGTCTGCTGAAACAATGTTACGCTTCCGCCTCTGTCCCATGTACCTATTTCGATATAAGATTTTCCTTTGTCCGAAAATTCCGCCTCGTCGATATATGCTACCGGATTAAATACACTCCCAGCCGCTACATTGCCAATCGTATCTTTTGCCATTCCGGTAAAGAGTGTACCGTTTATATATATTCCCCACACGCCATCTTCCTTTTTCAGGGAAAGCGTAATCGTATCGGACGGAGCAATGGATGCAATCTCTGTTGTAGCCGTAAATTGCTGCCAGGCATATCCTGAATAGACTTCTACGGCAAGACACGCATCCATTGAATTATAAAGCAAAATGCCGATTCCGTGCATAGAACTGACCGGCTGTCCTCTGCCGCCCGACTGCGAATTAATACCGAGATAACCGAACGAACCGCTGGCAACTTCCACACTGATACTGATGGATAGCCCATCCGTTGTAATGGAAGAATCGTAAGAAAATCCCTGATACGTACCGCTGACTTTTTTAAAAACTTCGGAAGATACAGTAACTTTTGAGCTGTCTGTATCTGCAAAAGCCGCTACAGACATACCCGCTGCCGCCGCGATCATTATCAGCAAAATCAACAATAAATATTTCAATCGTTTCATTTTACTTCTCCCGTCTTTTCCGCCCGATCGTAAAAAACACACCTACAGACATCCCGATAAACACAACAGCAGCTCCCGCCAATGAAACAACAACCGGTACGACGTATGATACCGAATCAGCAAGAATATTCAGCAACAGCGAATCTGTTCCTCCGTCTGTTTGCATTTGCAGTTCGTGCTGACCTGCACCAAGTCCCTTGACAAAGGATGCATTCAAAACAAGATAGTTTCCTTCCACTCTGAAGGCGTCTTTATCAAGCGATTGTCCGTCCACCAGAATCGTGAAATTCGCATTCGGAAATTCTCCGTAAAAAACCAGCTCCCTTTCGCCAATGTTGACCGAAAGCTCTTCCAATGACAAATTATTTATTCTTGAATCGGTAATCTCAAACACCAATGAAGCTTTTGAATTTCCGCACTCCAAAATCAAAGTATGACTGCCTGTACCTATCGTTTCAAACAAAGCGTTACGCAATATGATTTCATTCTTCCCTGTACGCGAAAAATAAAATTCTTCCACATACTTGCCGCCATATAAAATTCGGGGAGCACCTTCTGCCGCAAATTCAGCGGCGACTGTAACATCTTTCCCTGAAGACAAATCATAATTTTCATCATACTCCAAGACTGCTTCCGCGCTATCTTGAATATAAAAAGTCATTTCCGCCTTTTCCTGGACGATCATGCCGTTTTCCCTGCGCTGCGTAGTAATAGTACAATTAAAATAACCGCCGCCCAGAGTTTGCAGCCAATTGGAATCAAACACAATGCCCTGTTCCGTTACGGAATAATTGTAAGCCGCTATCGTCTTCCCTTCCCAATCGGACAGCATATATACTTCATTCTCATACATTTCGATCTGAACAAGGAAACCATCTTCATAGTCTTCTCCGCTATAAAAGACAGAGTTCCCCATTACTTTGATACTTCTCGTATCCGAAAGAGTATTTGAACAAAAAATGCGACCTTTTTCTGTAGTAATTATAAACTCCAAAGTCCCCGCGGGCAAACTTCTCACAAACTCATTGGAAAGCAAAATCCCCTCATCGGTTTGCGTGAACAGAGAAGTGTATGATCCGTTTACTTGCAATGAAAGCAGACGGTAACCGTTCAGAAAAACCGGGATCAGAAAATCCGATTCACTCTTCTTATCAAAATCCTTCAGCTGTGCCAACACACCGTCTGAGTCCGTTATTAATACCGTAATCTCGGAATGCAAACCTGCTTCTACAAATTCACTTGACCATACGACATCAAAAACCAGGCTGTCGCCCACCGACAAAATGCCTGCATTCAATTTTTCCGCAAACCAGGCCGCAGGAATTGATAATGTATCTCCATCAAAGTGAGTAGCCGGAAACGGAAGTCCTTTGTACAATGTTTGCAAATAGTTGCATCCGTTCATTGAGAATACAATTTCGGCATCGTTTTCATCTGCAACATCATAATGATGAACGGAACTGATTTTCGGTGCGGAAAGATCTACTATTTCCAGCGTGAAAACATATTCTTCTTCAGCAAAAAAGCTGCCGGAAACTTTTCCCGTTCCCAACTCTTTCAATATTTCAGTTTTGATACGTATTCCGCGCAAAGTAAACAGCCAGTTTTCAGCAGCGATTTCCTCACCGTTCAGCACTACGGTAATAGGAGTTTGCGCATACCAATCGGATTCAAACGTATAATATTCGGCATCAGATGAGATATCATACAAATAATTTTCCGCCACGGACGGCGTGCGGCTGTCCTTTTTCCGCAGAATAATACTCACTTCGTTTTTGTCCGTTATGACAGTGATCGTATTTTCTCTGTATTCCAGAACAGTTTCCGCAAAAATCCCTTTTAGTACAAAGCTTTCGCTTTCCAGACTGTAATCATCCACCGCAACATTTTTTCCGTTCGCAAGTACTTTCAATATCCGCGCATCGTACAGCTGAAAACCGATTTTCACATCCTCATTCAGAGTCGCCGCATCCACTTCAATTTCAGCGGACGAAAATTGCGGCAATCTGCTGTCATAAACAGTAACGGTAAACCACGTTGTCTGAGAAAGATCACCGCTTTGTTTCTTACCGCAAAGTGAAAATCTGTATTGTCCGTAATCAACATTTTCAAAGTAAGCAGACGGAAACGTCAATGTATTATCATGAATAACGGCGCCGTCTACGTACTCCCCATCCTCGTCGCGAATCGTGATATCGGAGAGATTGCCTTTTTTCAGCTCAACAGAAAGATCAGACGGAGAAGCTTTGTCAAATGCCGCATCTTCTGCCGTAACGACGGATGTATCCGTTGTGGTAACCGTGAACGAACTTTCCCCTCCGGTACTTGCCACAATAAATTCCGTCTTGTCGCCTTCCGCCGCACCCATTAAAGAAGACTGCAGGAGTATATTTTGCAATCCGCCGACACCTGCTTCCAGAGTATAATCGACACCTTCCTGCAAGATCGTTCCGTCTATCCTTTGAAGACCTTCAAATTCCGTACCCATTGTCTTGAGCGGAACCGTTACACGGCTTTCCCCCAAGGCAAGATCGTAATCCACGTCCGTGCCCATAGCCTTCCGTTCTACACTGAGATCGTATTCATAGATATTGGAGGAAACAGCGCTGTATTGCACGAAACTGATATAGCACGTCTCCGCATCCCTTGCCGTAAATGTCTGCACTTGCTTTCCGTTGATGAATACCTGTACGTTATTGCCGCTGTATGCAAGGCATATTTCTAAGCTTGTGCTTTCGATAGGATCGAAGCTGCCTTTCACGACTCCTTCAATAAAATAATCCCCCTTGACGGTACCACTTTCACTGATGCGCATCAATTGACTGTAATACGGTCCGACATTCCCGGAATATACAGTATTCGGGCCGTATGGCTGAATACCTTGGTCGCTTCCGACCATGAAGGAAAGCCATGTGTCAACATTCTCCGAAAACGGATATTCTATAAGATCCAAGGATAAATATATTTTACCGTCGTCCGGAACCTGGATACCGTCGAAATATACATACGAGGCCGTGATCCCCTGCGAAGTACCGCGCACCTTATATTTTCCGCCAAGATCTGTAACCTCCACAAAATTCGCACTCGCATGCAGATTCGGAAGATCCTGCGCATGGACCGCCGTCGTCATCCGGATACAGCCGAACAGAAACATTGCCGCCAGCAGCATAAGCACGCCTGTTAAGATGCCCGGAATTTTTAAAACTTTTTTCAAAACGCTTCCTCCGACATTAACCCAATGCAGGTCTTGTTTCCCATGTATAATCCGCCCCGATTTCATAATTCAGCCACTTTTTAACGACCTTGACAAAATAGAAATCCGGCGATTTCTGGTAACCGTATTTCCCGCTCTCCTGATCATAGCCGAATACAGTGATCATTCGTGCATTCCCCAAAAGCGATTCTTCAAAATACGCAGTACAATTCTCCTCATTATCGTAATGAGCATATCCCTCCGCATTCGAATACGCATTCAGACCGGGAGCGTATTCTGCGATCTCCTTTTCCAAAACCGAAAGATCATATTGACATGTAACCGGACTCATCGTCCAACCGGGCGTACAGTAATCATTGATGCTTACCCAAGTAGGGACAACCTGCGTATCATAAGCCCCTATAGACGACGAAAGGGAGATAGTATGCGAAAAAATCTTATGCCGTCCGATCCCTGCGTCATAAAACATTTTGCAGGTAAATTCTATATAATCAGCAATGACCTGGTAAAGAAGTTCTTTTTTCAAATCGTAAACAGTCATATGTTTTTCGGCCGCTTCTTTTTTGAGTTTCTGGTCATTATACCCGAGGTTGTACAGAGCATGCATTCCGTAAAGAGTCCTTTCGTAATCCTCGCAGGAATCCAGCCCGCCGGGGCTTAAAATGGATTTTTCGGTATAATCAGGTATCTGCGTTTCCCAGCCTGTATTTACTCCAGCAAATAAATAAGCTTTTCCTTCTTCCTGCAGTCTTGCATAATTTTCAAGGAGCGGCTTAATAAAACCTTCTTGCACCTGATCAGAAAACCAGTTCAGGTATTTTTCCGAATTGAAACAGGGAAAACCGCCTGCCGTTGCATAGGGAGTTCCACCCCATCCGCAATGCCATCTGGGTAAAGCGCCGTAAGACTGGCCGCCCCATTCTTCCCCTTCCTGCGGGAACGCGATCCACTCACACATTTCCGGATCGTTATAATATTTATTTCCCTCATCATCGATCGTTGCACCGTCGCCGAATGCTGTGGAATAGTTTGTACAATCATCCATCTGGAAAAATACAGGTACGTTGTATTTTTCCGCAAGCTGGAACACGAAATTCACTTCCGCCTGCATCTCTTCTACTGACTGCGTGATCGCCATCGGCCCGACTACACCAAAAGCATACATACGCTCCGATTTCGGATCGATTTCTCCGTGCAATTCGACCATTTCTTTTACATAACTTTCCAAACGTTCATAATAAACGTTTGTTACCATAAAAACCACATACTGAATATTTTGATTGCTCTTATCTACGAATTTCATCGTATTGTTCTCCTCATTTTCCGAATTACATGCCGTTGCCGACAATGTCCCGAACAATAAGATTGCCGCAACAAAAATCGACAAAAATTTATTCCATGTCCTTTTCATTTTTTATTTATCCCCGTTTTTGTTCTCATGGCATTGCGCCGTATTTTCTTTTGCTGCCGCACCTGCAAGCTTTCTCTTGCGCAATATTAAAAACACGACGGCATCTGCCGCAACCACAAATACAAGCATGCAGGCTATCGGCAAAACAATCCCTAACCACACATTCATCTCACCCGGTATGACCTCTTCGTTTTCTGTCAATGCCATGCCTTCGTCCTTGTATCGGTCGGGAAGATCGTTCATAATGCCGTATACCCGATATTTGGCACAGTTTTCTGCAGTCAATGTCGGCTTGTTTTCATCCGCATAACAATAATTTGCAAAGCACAGGTTCGTCTTATATTCATCGTTTTCAAAATACAGCGAATAATAATCGTTCAGCGGATTGGATCCGTACGATGTTTTCAGACTTTCTCCGTTTATGTACATCGTCAAATCGTAATCATAATAAACAAATTCAATGAAAAGATCGCTTTCCGCCGAAACATTGGTCAATGCAGTCCATCCGAGAATATTGGTAAGATCTTTTTCATAGCGGGCATAACCCGAAATATAGAGCAACCCGTTCCGCACGGAGAGAAGAAAGAAAATAGAATTCGCTTCATTATCGCTTTCAGGAAGAACTGATTGCGCATCCGGCTGCGAGCTGAGCCCGAATGCCACATAGCTGTCCAATACCTGTGCGGCGTCGGAAAGATACTCAAACCCCAGCCAAAAAGCCACATACTCCAGTTCCAAAGATTCTTTCAGACTTGCGCCTCCTGCACTGGTCATGATACCCTGCGCGTCAACCTTAACATCTCCCGACCATTCCGAACTTGCCGTTCCATAGGCGGAATAATTTACCAATCCAAGTTTATCGTTTGCAATGGGTTCAGGATCATATTGCATCGAAAGAATCTCTTCCACCTCAACAGATGTACCTGAAACAGAAACGGAAAGATATGTGCCCGTTGTGGTGCCGTCGATATATCTGCCGACCTCTTCTTTTACGTACCCTTCAAAAACATCGGCTACTCCGCTCAGTACCCGCGTTCCGTTTACCAGCAAAGCAAAACCCGTTGCAGGCATTTTTTTCTTAAGCTCCACACGCAGTTGTGCTGTACCTGCCGATCCTACAAAATATCGCAGACATTCCGCCCTTGACGTCTCTCCGTTTATACCGTAGACATCCAAATAAATTCCTCCGTTTTTCTCATAGAAATTCAAGAGAAATCCTTTGCCGCCGCCTTCCGTCGTAAGTACAGTCGAAGCGGAAGCTGAGAAACCCAATGAAACGGAACTTTCTTTTTTAAAATCCGCATTCAGGACTACTTGCGTATAAATGACATTCTGCCACACGGAAAAACAAGCCGCTTCATCCGTAAATTCTCCCGCACCGTTCTGAGCAGACACAATGACAGAATCCTTTTTCATCCATTCATACGAAGAAGAACTTTCGCCGTCTGCGGAAGAACCAATCACTTCGAAAATAAGACTTCCGCTGCTTTCCGATACAAACGCAAGGTGCGTTTTATTTACAAGTGCAAAATCATTTGCGCGCATATCAGCCAATAGATCCCGATAATCCGCAATCAACCGTGAACCGTTTACATATAATTTATACTTGTTCTCAGAATTACGCACTATCGAAAATGAAATCGGTCCCTCTTCCAGAGAATAGCCATCCAAAAGCACGGTACTTTTTGCTGCCGTAACGGAATACACTGTCAAAGCATATCTTGCTTGCTGCTGCATGATGCCGAATACAAGCCGACGCTCTTTATTATCCAGATCCTCCCAAACACCTTTACTTCTTAAAAGCCCGACACGGACCGCTTCTCCCTCAGCAAAATTCTGTAAACTGACTGTTATGTCGATGCGCCCGACCGCTAACTCTTCCGCATAAATTCCGGCACCGCTGACCGCTTTTCCCTGCTCGATCGCAGACCAGTTTTCCTGCTCTTCGGCAAAAACAGGCAATAGTCCGCACAACCCGATACTAAGAAAAAGCACACAACAGATCGCCAGAAATCTGCATTTAAATTTCATCTGCTGTTCTCCCCAACCAATTTTTTTGCGCGCAGGCATTCAACGCCGTATAACGGCTGATCCGCTCCATATACCTGTCTATAAAAGCTCTGCCGTCCACTTCAAAAGCATAATCACAGTTTGTTTCATCCGCAGTAGCGTGCCAGTTGCAATTACACATTTTCACAACAACGCCGCGGGTGTAATTGCCGGTGGTTTCGATCACAACTTTCTCGCGGCGCCATTTTACGAAATCTTCATGCGCTGCCGTATATACAGCCAGCGGATCGTGCAGATAAACCGCATCTTTCTCTCCGCCAAGCATTTTGGTAAGAACATCCGTAACCGGATGCCCGATATTCTTCAAAGCAGCCTGATCTTTTCGGTTTAAAAAACATTTAAAAGTAACATCCAGTCCGATCAGCAACTTCGGAACAGGAGATTCGATCACGATCTGCGCAGCCTCAGGATCGCATGAGAAGTTATATTCCGAGTAATTTATATCATAAGCACCTCCCATGACTACGATCTTTTCGATTTTATTCATAAGATCCGGCCGCTCACGCAACAGATACGCCACGTTTGTCATCGCGCCCAAAGTTATAATTGTAACAGGCTTTAACGACTTTTCCAGTGTCTGCGTATAAAACTCGAATCCGTCGCGGAAATTGCCGTTGTATGTATCGCAATCATCAACGTATGACCAAAGTTTTTCGGAAAAATCAATGGGCTTATGAAACATTTCTCTTTGCTTGAGTGGCTTAGAAAAGCCTTTGCATACTTCCGTTTGTGCAAAACCGCCTAGATCCAACATCATGCGCGCCATTTTGCAACGCTGATCAACATTTTTAAATACAGTTACCACACCTAAAATATTCACTTCAGGCATTTGCATGGCCAGCGCCAGGGCAAATGCGTCATCGAAATCATCACCGATATCAGTATCAATTATAATATTTTTCATACTTATTTCATATCGCTCCATTGTCTCGTCTTACAGTTTGATCGAACTGCCGATCAGTCCTTCGATATAATATTTATTGGCAACAATGAACAAAACAATCAGAGGGATAGCCGACACAAGATATCCCGCAAACTGCATCGTCTGATTGGAAGAATGCTCCGAGGTATATTCTTTTACCAACGCTGCCGCAATTGTCAGCCGTTCCTTCATGACCGTCATCGGCCACAGATAATCGTTCCAAATATTGACCAATGTCATGATGGCCAGCGTTCCCATGATCGGCATGCAGATCGGCAGCGCAATTTTAAAATAACAATTAAATTCCCCCGCGCCATCGATCTTTGCTGCTTCAAACATGTCGTTCGGTATTCCTCGGAAGAAAGATGTCAGCAAAAACACACCAAATATAGGTCCTGAAGTCCATAAGGGCAGAATCAGAGAAAAGATGGAATCGGTTTTCGTCAGTCCTAACCATTGGTAAATCATTAACTGCGGTATAAGCGTTAAGATCCCCGGCATCATCAGTAAGGCGATGACCATAGCATAAATTGCTTTTCTGCCCGGAAAATTCATTTTTGCAAACGTATATGCCGATATGGACGCAATAAATACCAATCCGCCTCCGCCGAATACCCCTACTTCGACCGTGTTCAAAATATATTTGTCCAACAGCAAAAACGCATCCCAAAGATTGGTAATAACCAAAGGAAGCGTCGGATACCATTTGGTCGAATCAAATGTGTAATCCAGTTTCAGCGCATTCCAGATCGCCATCGCGAGCGGGTATAACATCAAAAACAGCAGTATGCATATTGTTATGTTCAAAACGACCTGCGGTATAGCGAGCCGCGCTTTTTGTACGGAAAATTGTTTTGCACTCATAATACCGCTCCTTAATCCAGTTCAAACTTTTTCGCATTGAACGTTTTGAAAGTAATTGCCGTAATCAGCAATACAAACATAAATATGATGGTCCCGATCGAACAAGCATACCCGAGATCTCCTTCCGAAAACGCCTGTCTGTACATGTAATATCCGGGCACCATGATCGCCGAATTAATGATATCTTTCTGCACAGCACCTGACCCGGATAGTACAACCTGTATACCGTAATCCTGGAAAGCTCCGATCAGTCCGAAAACCAAAAAATAACGGATCTGTCCGACAAGTGAAGGCATATGCAGGCTCCAGATGATGCGCATCGTTCCCGCCCCGTCCAAACGGGCCGCCTCTCCGATTTCGTTCGGTATGTTCATCAGTCCGGACATATAAATCAAAACACTTGTCCCTCCGATCCAGGGGAAGCCCATAAAAATGATCGACGGAATTACCGTCTGCGCATTGTTCAGCCATGAGATCTCCGAGTCAAATCCGAACAAGTTCAGTATTCCGTTCAACATTCCGTCCGTCCGATAGATATATGTCCAAATATATGTACTGATTACTCCGGGCGTTATAATAGGCAAGAGCACCAGCACACGATACACTGCCGAAAGCTTTTTACGTTTGACCCAAAACAGCATTTCCGCCATGATCAGAGGCACTACAATTCCGATCAAGAGCTTCGGAATATTTATATACAACATATTCCATATCGAGTCAAAAAACACTTCATCGCTGAAAAGGCGGATATAATTGTCCAAAGAAAAACTGTAGGCTGCATTTGACGCACCGATCTTCCATCCTGTAAAGGAACGTATGATAGCAAGGATCGGCGGATAATAACAGAAACATATAACTCCGATCAGAAGCGGGGAAAGAAACAGATACGCTGTCCGTGCTTTCCATATTTTTTGCAATGTTATTTTTACGGAACGCTTTGTCATGCCTCATCCACCACCTTGATCACATAGTAAATCGTTTTCGGTATCAGGAAAAAAATTGAATTAGATTCATCATAGATTTTCACGGTTACGTCCGTTGCAGGCGAATATTTCGTCGCCCGCAACGGCTTAAAGCTGAGTTCGATCTGTCCGTTTTCGTCTGTTGTATTGCGCTGTTGGGTAAAATTTCCCCCGCCTTCCGTAATAAATGCATAAATATTGTGTCCTTCTACCGGATTGCCGTACGCATCATTCAGTTCAACAATCAGCGTACAACTGGACTTTCCGTCCGCAACCACAGGCTCAGGATCTGCACTTATCACCTTCAGACTGAACGTACTCGCTCGGATTATGTCAAATATCAACAAGATCGCAATCACCGAAACAAGAATAATTGCCGTGAGTAGTTTTCCGGATACCCTGCATACGGACTTCTTACTTTTTAACGCCATTTCTTTAACTCCGTTAAAAACTTACTGCAAAGTTATTCCTAATGATTCTGCCATCGCCCGAGCGCCACTGACCTGCAATTCATTCCATTTTGCATAAAAAGCATTGTCATCGCCACTGAATGTCCCGCTTACCCACTGTGAAAAGACAGTGTCCATTTGCGTGGAGACGGAAGTCGTAAAGCCGCCCGGCCACCCGTTCACGGAATCGGTTTTTGCAAAATAACAATCAATATAGTTACTCTCTTCCAGCCACATCGGCAAAGTAGCTCCCTTCACGGCCCCGATACTTGTATTCATTTCATCGATCATTGCCGAATTGGCTTCGCGCGTTGTAAGATATTTCAGGAATTCTACACTATAGAACAATTTATCTTCATCGATTTCACCATCCACGGTACCGTCTACCGTAACACCGGGACGCATTACATTCAGATAAAGGTCGACACCCGGCTGCGCTTCGTCAAAAGATACCCATTCTACATAATCTTTCGTATATTCACTATTGTCCTGTACCGGCGCGGGAATCATCTCCCATTCAAAACTGCGGTTTGCATTCTTTTCGGGTGTATATACCCACGATCCGTCATATTTAAGCACGCCGCTTCCGTCATTCCATTTTGTCGCGTCAGCATTGCTGTCCGTCAGCAAAGACATGTATTCTTTTTCAGACTGCAGCATCTCTCTAGCATATTCTTTTGTAACAGGATTGAAAAATCCGTCTACAACCGCTTGCAGTAATTCCTGTCCGCTGATGCTTCCATCCCCATTTTTATCAACTTTTCCATTTTCCGGATCTTCATAATCCAAAACATAACTCATATATGCGGGGCCAAGATTAAACTGCATCAGCCATGAGCTGGCCGTATAAGGATAGTTATTCGCATCCAACAAATTGTTCTGATCATCACTGACTGCCGCACTGGCAAGCTCCATATAACTATCCCAGTTAAAAGGCTCATTCATTCCGAGCATCGGATTTGCGTCATCCGTAAAGCCATAATTCTTTACATTTTCTATATTGTACAGTACGCAAGACGCCGCTCCCGCAAACAGTGTCAGCGGGATTGCCACGATCTTACCATCATATGTGCGAATCGCATCCAATTCCCATATATAATCCTCAAAAGACTCCTTCCAAGTCTTCCCCTTCAGATCTTCGGCGGTCTCGTAAGAATTTGTCTCATTCAGATATTCCGTTAAATCCACATACCATCCGCGCTCCTGGAAGGTCGTTCCCCAAGTAAATGCGATCGAAGGGCAGGATTTGTTTTCAATTGCCAACGAAAAATACTGTCCTACATCTTCCCTTGACAATGAAAGATCTTTGTCTCGCACCCACTCAATCTTTACCTTGTTATCATACAGTTCTTCAAATTCCTGTGCAATATACTTCGGAGAATTATAAGCCGTAGAACCTGCCGTTGAAGTACTGTTGACCGTCGGCGTCCATCCGTGGAGATCCACACGGATCGTAGTTACATCACCATCTGCCCCTGTTCCCGTATCAGTTTTGCCGTCGCTTCCGCATCCTGCCGCAGCAAGTACTGAAAAAACCAGCAAGGACGACAACACCAAAGCTAAAATCTTTTTCATAATTAAGCTCCTTTTCCTTTTATTTTTTATTAAAGCATGTTTTCGTTTTGATTCAGGATTCTAAATTTATAATACTGTCCCGTCAATATTTAACCTGCTTTACAAGCTTGTTTCCATTATAGCATTCCTATTTTTTAATTCTATAACTTTTTGGCTAAATTTTATAATATAATAACAAAAACAAAAGTAATGAAATCACAAAACAGCTTGCAAAACATGGGCTGGTATGCTATAATCCATTCAGAAGAAGAAACGGAGAAAAAGTATGTTTGAGAGTACTTTTGATTATTTTATTAAAAGAGTCAACGGTAAAAACTTTTCAGCGCCTTTACATACGCATACATGCTTTGAGCTTGTTTATTATTATAGCAGCGACGGCTACTCCAATATTAACGGAAAAAAATATACTTATAAGCCGCAGGATTTCATCATTATTGAACCAATGGCCATCCATGACGATCACACAAGAGGTGAAACCTCCATCATCTGTATCGGCTTTTATTATGACAACGCAGAATTTTCTCTGAAAACGGGATGTTATAACGATAAAACCGGAAAAATCAGAGAATATTTGGAAATTCTTACCCAAGAGATGTCTGAAAAATCTACGCATTATTCCTTTGTGGCAAATCTGATCGTGAAAGAAATTTTAGTCGAAATTGAACGTTTTACGTCTCCCTCCAACGCTGAAGCAGTCAAACATGAACATATCAAACAGGCCCTCAAATACATTGAGCAATACTATCTCACGGATATAAACCTTGAACAGCTTTCTTCCATTTCGAAATACAGCTATCACAGATTCCGCCATATTTTTAAAGATGTCATGGGTGTTTCCCCGAAACAATATATCTTATCGAAAAGACTTATTTATGCAAAAAAACAATTGCAGGAAACAGATATTTCCGTTACGGAACTTGCCTATAACAGCGGATTTGCATCCACTTCTCAATTTATAAAAATGTTTAAAGAACATTTTAAAATGGCTCCGTCTCAATATCGAAAGCTTTATCTGAAAAATTATATCGACGTCAACAACTCACCAAAGACAGGAAAAGAAGTTCCCTGAGCTTTTCGTTATGCATGTTGATACCAATAACGCCTATAAATATAACGCTTGTATTTCAGAAAAAATTGGCTACATTAAAAATTACATAATAATTATAAGGGCAGCTCAGCTAAAAGCTGAGCTGCCCTTATATTAATATTTGAACGCAAACCAAAAAAAATAAAATCATTTCATATATTTTTTTAAGGCGTTTAGTTTTTTCTGTGTAAACGGAGGGTATGCAACACGCAATTGAAAACGCGTAGAACGCTTCAACACACTGCGCAAATGCGTAAAATTCAAAAAGCCGTACTCTCCGTGATAATTTCCCATTCCCGAGTATCCCACGCCGCCGAACGGAAGATTGGGGTTGATAATATGGCTGACCGTATCATTCACCGAAACCCCACCGGAAGATGTATACTTCAAAATATACGAAATTTCTTTCTTATCTTCGCTGAACACATACATCGCAAGCGGTTTATCGTTCCTGTTGATAAAAGATAATACTTCTTCCATGCTTTCATACGGAAAAACCGGAAGCAACGGTCCGAAAATTTCTTCTTTCATGCATGCGGCGATCTCTGTGTTTGCAGGACATAGGACCGTCGGCCCGATAAAGCGGGCTTCTTCATCCGATTCTCCGCCAAAAGCTATAAACGATTTATCCTGCTCCAACATTCCAGTCAGCCGTTTAAAATGACGGGCGTTCACAATTTTCCCGTAATCAGGGTTGTTTCGTATATCCTCTCCGTAAAACCGAACAATCGTTTCTTTCAACTTTTCAATAAAATTCGCAAAAATCTGTTTAGAAACAAAAATATAATCGGGAGCAACGCATGTCTGACCCGCATTCATGAATTTTCCCCATACAATCCGTTCGCAGGCAATTTGCAGTTTTGCACTTTCACCGATGATGACAGGACTTTTACCTCCCAACTCCAACGTAACCGGCACAAGATTTTCTGCCGCGGCACGCATAACAATTTTACCGACATTGGTGCTGCCCGTAAAAAATATTTTATCAAAACGGCTGCGAAGCAATATTGTATTGTTTTCAATGCCGCCTTCCGCACAAAAAACATACTCCGAAGGGAAAGTTTGTCCTATCATGTTCTGTATCACTTCCGCAGTATTCGGTGTAAGCTCAGAGGGGCTTAAAACTGCACAATTCCCTGCAGATATTGCCGCAACCAACGGCTCGATCAAAAGCTGAAACGGATAATTGAAAGGCCCGACAATCAATACACTACCATACGGTTGTTTATCGACATAGCTTTTGGATAAAAATACCGTCATCGGTGATTTTATAGGATCCGGTTTCATCCACTTAGCCAGATGCCCGATCGTATGCGTGATCTCAGAAAGAACAAACCCTATTTCAGAAGAGTAGCTTTCCTGTTTATGCTTGCCAAGATCTTCCGCCAATGCTTTCTCCAATTGCGGTTGAAACGCTAAAACAGCACTTTTTAATTTTAATAAATTAGCTTTACGCGCCTGAAGCGAAAGCGTATTTCCTTTTGAAAAATATTCTCTTTGCTTTTTTAAAAGCGCATTTACTTTTTCATCTGTCAGCAATTCCATAATCTGCTTACCTCACTTATATTGTGAACCTTTTCCAGTTTATCATACCGCATCGATATACAAGCTTTACCAAATAAAACGAATATAATTATATTCTATTTATCAATTTTTCGCAAGTAAAGAACGTAATTGTCTTTTCCTGTTTCGGGCACTGCAAACTTATTTATAAAAAAGACACCGTCTTGCGAAAAGCCTTTTAATTTCCAATCAGAACTCGATCCCTTTTCTCGCCATAACACCGCGATCAAACGGGTGCTTTATTTTTTTCATTTCCGTAATATAATTCGCCCGCTCGCACAGCTCTTTAGCCGGATCTCGCCCTGTCATAACAACTTCCATTTTTGTCCGATCCAAAAACGACAGCAAATCTTCTCTCTCTACAAATCCATGATTATATGCGGAAATAATTTCATCCAATATAATGACATCCGCCCCGACCTCTTCCGCTTGCTGCACGCTTGCAGCGAATAATTTCATATATGCAGCCCTGCTTTCCAGCTTTTCACTTTCGGTCATATTGATTACCCGACCAAAATATTTCGGATCAAACAGCACGATGATATTATTCGATTTTTTCAAAAGATTTATTTCCGAAGAAACACCGTTTTTAAAAAACTGTACAAACAAAACCTTTTTGCCGCAACCTGCCGAACGCACCGCCAACCCGATCGCTGCCGTCGTCTTTCCTTTTCCGTCTCCGCAATAGATGTGTATCAACTTATCCGATCCCCTCTTCAATGATTTTTTTCAAAAGATCCGTATTTATATTCTTTTCAAAAACATCCGCAAGCAATTCGTAATTTCTTTCTTTATAGTTTTGCGTATCAGTATCTTCCGTATAATCTTTTCCGGTGAGCGCTCTGACGATTGTTGAAATGATTCCTCGCTCATCAAAAATGCCGTGAACATAAGTCCCATATACGTTTCCTTGCGAAATAACCGCCTTATCGTTCCCGGAAACACCCATATGAATTTCATAACCGGCATACTTCAATCCGTTCAGAGAAGAAAAAATTCCCGCCAACCCCTCAATTCTGCCATAAACTTTCTGCAGACATTTTTTTTCTTGAAAGGCAGTCCGAACAGGCAAAAGTCCCAAACCCGTTTCACATCCTCCGCCTTCTATTCCCGCAGGATCTTCGACAGACTCACCCAAAATCTGAAAACCTCCGCAAATGCCGAAAACAGGGATCTTACGGTGTGCCGCTGCTACGATTTGTTCTGCAAGACCGCTCGCCTTTAAAAACCGCAGATCGCTGATCGTGCTTTTTGTCCCCGGAACGATCAAAAGATCGGGAGCCCCAAATTCTTCCGGCTTTTCAATATATCGGACAGAACAATTTTCAGCCCTTTCAAACGGCGCAAAATCCGTAAAATTGGATATCTTCGGCATGCGAATGACTGCAATATCCGTTCCTAAAGCTTTTTTACGGGTAAGCCGCTCCGATAAACTGTCTTCATCGTCTATATCGACCTTTGCATAAGGCATAACACCCAGAACAGGCTTGCCGGAGCGTATCTCTAAAAGTTTTTTCCCTTCATCAAACAAAGACAAATCACCGCGAAATTTATTGACGATTAAGCCTTTGACCAATTCCAGCTGATTCTTTTTCAATAACGACAGTGTGCCGCAAAGTTGTGCAAATATTCCGCCCCTGTCTATATCTCCAACAAGTAAAACAGGCGCTTTCAGCCTTTCAGCAAGTCCCATATTGACAATATCGTTGTCATTCAGATTCAATTCCACAGGGCTTCCCGCACCCTCTATCACGATCACATCGTTTTCAGCCGCAAGACTTTCATACGCTGAAAGAATTGCGGGAACAAGTCTGCCCTTATAGCGAAAATATTCCCTAGCTTCCATATTCCCGATCGGTTTTCCCATGACAATGACCTGCGATCCCGTATCGGTCGCAGGTTTCAATAATACAGGATTCATTCGTACGTCCGGAGATTTCCCTGACGCTTCCGCCTGAACTGCCTGTGCTCTGCCCATTTCCGCCCCGTCGGCTGTAACAAAAGAATTCAACGCCATATTCTGAGATTTAAACGGAGCCACCTTGTATCCTTGTCTCATAAGGTAACGGCAAATGGCTGAAACGATCAGACTTTTCCCTGCATTGGACATTGTTCCCTGTATCATCAAAGGCCTTGCTTTCATCTTTTTACCTCATGCAATGCTTTGAGCAAAATACTGTTTTCTCTGTGCGTCCTGACTGCGATTCTGAAAAATTTTTTATCATTCCCCGCAACCAATCCTATAAAATCATCGCAGACGCGGATCGCAATGCCTCGCTTTCGAAGGCAAGCCGCCAGATCATTCTCTCCTTCAAACAGAAGAAAATTTGCACAAGACGGATAAGGCAAATACCCTAACTCTTTTAAACCGCTCGTCAAGTATTCTCTTTCCTTTTTGATATAAGACCGCAGTCGAATCAAATATCTTTCATCGCAGGCGGCGGCAATTCCCGCCGCTTGCGACACAATCGATACGTTCCATGGCTGTACAAACTTCGAGATTTTTTGCAATATTTCTGATTTTCCCATCAGATAACCCAGCCGCACCCCTGCCAGCGCATAACTTTTTGTAAAAGCCTGCAAAACAAAAACATTTTCATTCGCAAGAAGCTCCTTCAAATGATACGGAGCACCTATTGTAAAATCATAAAAACAAGCGTCAACAAACAACGTTGCACCCGCCGCCCGGCACGCTTCGACCACTCCGAAAAGCTGTGATCGGGAAGGCAATAAACCGTCCGGATTGTTCGGTACACAGACAAATACAGTATCACTGCCCTTTAATTGTATCTGCCCTATACTTTCGTATCCGTAAACGTATTCGACATCACCTTTATACGATTCAAAGGCGGCGGCATATTCCGTAAACGTTGGAGACAAAATATATGCCTTGTCGCCCGCATGGTACGCCGCATAAGCATAGATCAATTCCGCCGCACCGTTTCCTGCCAATATACATTCCGTCGGAACGCCCTCTTTTACAGAAATCGCACTGCGCAATTTCCCGCATTTTGAATCAGGATAATGATCCGCGTTTTTCAGAGAGGAAACGATTGCCCGCCGAACTTTGCCGCTCATTCCCAAAGGACTTACATTGATCGAAAAATCATATTTTGCACAGAGATCTCCTCCGTGCGTATCTCCTAAAAAACGCATAATTCTTCCTCAGACAATAAAAAGTAATAAGCATGCAACCAATGAAAAAACAACCAACGCCAAAAATGCTGTCGTATACATCAACCGATTCGCCAGTACAATGTCAAACGGACTCACTTCCCGCAACGGATCACCTATATACGGTTTTTTATGCAATACGCCGTGATAGATCGCACCCCCGGCAAGACGAAGCCCAAGCGCACCCGCGCAGACGGATTCCGTCTGTGCCGAATTCGGAGATGCGTGTTTTCTCCTGTCCCTCCGATAAATTTTGAGAGCATTTCGCGGTCTTAGGCGCAACAGAAAACTTGCCGCGATCATGAATACCGCGCTTAGCCTGGAGGGTATAAAATTGAATACATCGTCTGTCCTTGCCGCAGCTCTTCCGAAATACAGGTATCCGTTTTCTTTATATCCTACCATAGAATCCATCGTATTTACGGCCTTATATAAAAAACCTCCCACGGCACCACCTAAAAACAAATAAAACAAAGGGGCAATCACTCCGTCGGAAGTATTTTCCGCTACCGTTTCTACCGCCGCACGGGCTATCCCGTTCTCATCCAGTACACTCGTGTCTCTGCCGACGATCATAGATACCGCAAAACGGGCACCTTCCGTGTCTTTATCCTTAAGTTTTTTATAAACTTTACAACTTTCTTTTTTGAGACTGTGCGCCGCCAGGATCTGCCAACAAAAAACAGATGAGAGAGCCAAATACGCATAAGAGTGCAAATGGTAACAGACAAACAACAAACCAAACGGTATTCCGGCCGACAAAATGCATACGATCACAACCAATATGGCGCCGCCGCCCAATTCCCCGCGCGGCGTTTCGGGGAAAATTTTTCGCAATATTTTTTCCGTTTTTGAGATCAAAAAGCCGATCGCACAGATCGGATGCGGCAAAAATCTCGGATCGCCGATCAGAAGATCGATCAAAAAACCGATCAATATCGAATAAAATGTCAACCGAAACAATTCTACCATATAAGCCGCTCCACAGTCAATATACCGTTCTCCCAAATTGTCTCAACTCCTTGTCCGTTCGGCAGGCCGTACTCGTAGAAGTTTTTCTGTTCCCGATCGAACGCCTCTAAAATCGCCATAATTGTTCCTCCGTGTATGATAAAAGCCGCCGATTTATCCGAAGGAAGCTCGTTCATGTATTTTTTGAAAGCGGCGGCACAGCGCTTTCTGAATTCTTGCGGATCTTCCCCTCCCGGAAACTTATTCTTCCCGTTCGACGCTATCCATGCAACATAATTCGGATCGTCGGACAATTCCTCATAATTTTTCCCTTCAAAAGTTCCGAAATTACATTCGCGGAAATCGACTACGATATGATATTCGCGCCCCGGAAACAACAAATTTGCCGTTTGCCTGCATCGGAGCATCGGCGAAACAACAATTTCATCCGCAGGCGGGACATTCTTCCCCTTCAAAGAATCAATTCCTCTCAGCGACAAAGGCTGATCTGTCCTCCCTATATAGCGCTTTTCTTCATTCCCGGCCGTGAGCCCGTGCCGGATCAGATAAACACGATTCATTTTATCCTCTGCCCTATGCCCGCAAAGACGCGGAACACTTCATCGGCGCGCTTTGCTATTTCGCAAAGGACTTTCCCTACATCGTCCCTGTATTCGCGGTCTTTTTTATCCATGGGAACAATTCCCATTCCGACTTCATCACAACTTACGATACAATCGCCTTTCAAAAAGCGCTCTTCCAGTTTATAAAGAACGGTTTCCTTTCCTTGTTCACGTATCAACTTCTCCAGATGCATAACCGCCCTATTTTTGCCGATATCGCAGTCAAATTCCTCCTCGCGGACTTCGAAGGTCTCGCGAATAAAATTTTTTTTGCCCTGCGCTCGCCCGCCGATCACCAAAACGATCATAAAACATATCCTCCGACTGCCGCCGCCAACAACATAACAACTTCCACGATCTGTACCATCCAACCTGCAAGATCTCCCGAGATTCCGCCAAACTGTCTGTACATGACAGCTACACAACACAAATACGCCAACAATCCGCTCACGCAAACAATACAGCCCAACCAGGGAAAAAGCAAAACAGAATACAATACGGCGCCAATAAGCCAAAGGAGCGAAATGATCGTTACCAACGCGCGCGCACCTGCGTTTTTAAACATGGAAACCAGGCCCTCTTTTGCCGTCGGGAAATTAGCGATTGAGAAAGCACTCAATCCTCTCGCAAATACAAACGCAGACAAAAAAACGGTATAAGTTTGCAAAGTACAGCTTGCCGCACATCCGAAATACAAAACAAAATATACAGCACACCAAATCACCGCAAATGCGCCCGTATGCGAATCTTTCAGGATCTCCAGTTTCCGCTCCCGCGGCTGATGCGACGAAAGAGCATCCGTCGTATCGCAAAAGCCATCCATATGGAGGCCTCCGGTGATCGCAATCGGAACAACCGTCATCACCGCGCCGATCAAATAAACAGGCAATCGCAGATATTCCGATAAATAATAGAGTCCAAAGCAAACCGCAGCAATCACTGCTCCGATCAACGGAAAAAAACAAAGCGAATATCGCATATTTTTTTCATTCCAATCCGCCTGCGGAACAGGTATACGGGAATACATCGACACGGCAATCAGAAAACTGTTCCAAACACCTTTCATATCCATTCACCTTTATGAACTAACGGAATTCCATATACGCTTTCCACAACAAGTTCTGCCTGTCTGCAAAGCATGCAATTCAACCTCCCCAGCATTCTTCTGTACTGCTCAGTTTCCGGAGAATATTCTTCCCCGTCCGAAAAGATTTCGTTCGTAACAATTACCACACTGTTTTTTTCGGAAAGCGTATTTATTTCATCCAGGATCACCCTTTCAGGGTCCTCTTCGCCATCCGAAAACATCGCGTTTGCCAGCCGATTGGAAAGACATTCGAGCAAAATTACCGAATTTGTAATTTTTGTATTTAAATGCGACGGACATTCTTCCGTAATAAACCCGCAGCCGTCTCGCCGCTTCCTGTGCTTTTCCACGCGTTGCTTTCCTTCCCGATCGTAAACCCGCATCGTCGCATAATAATAGAGCCCGCCACCTTTCTTTCTGCTTTTATTCCATAGATTTACGGCATATTTTTCAGCAAGCTCAGATTTGCCGCTGCTGCTCCCTCCGCTGAAAATATAAATCATAGCGGTTTATACTCCTCAATTTCGGTCTGTGAAAAACTAAGCATTTCATGAAATACGGCATATGCCATATCTAAAAGAGGCATTAAAGCGACCGCACCGGTACCTTCTCCCAGTGCCATCTTTGCCTGTATGGGCGCAGATAAACCCAATTCAGATAAAATATATTGCGCCGCAGGTTCCCCCGACATATGGCTCGCTACCATATAATGCCTGCTCTCGGGACACAATCTGACAGCACACAGCGCCGCCACGGATGAAATCACCCCGTCAATCAGAACCGGAACACCGATCTCCGCTCCACCGATAAAAGCTCCGCACATCCCCGCAATATCCAGTCCGCCTACTTTGGACAAGACATCCGTTACATCGCTCGGATCAGGTCTTAAGCGGGCAATCGATTCTCGGATGACCCGAATTTTGTTCATAAGCCCTCTGTCCGACAAGCCGGCTCCCTTTCCCGTCAGTATCTCCGGTTCCAGTCCCAGAATGACACTGGCGACCGCACTGGCCGTCGTTGTATTTCCGATTCCCATTTCACCTGTAGCAAAAAGGTCGTATCCGCACTCCGCATACTCGCGGACAAGCTCTCTCCCGACGTCGATCGCCTGTTCGCACTGCCCGCGCGTCATAGCCGCTTCCCTGTAAAAATTCTTTGTCCCTCGCATAATATGACAATCCCGTACACTCGGTACGCATTTTAGCATCCCTATATCGACCGGAATCACATCCGCATGTGCTGACTTTGCCATCTTACAGACTGTTGCATCGCCTTTGGTCATATTCTCCGCCACAAGCGCGGTAACGTGGCTGCCCGTCTGCGCTACACCTTCTTCCACGACACCGTTATCCGCACAAAAAACGAGAACGCAGCGTTTTTGAAGATCTCGCTTTCCCGGCATACCTTCGATTCGGCTGACAATATCTTCGAATACTCCCATGCCGTGCAACGGCTTAGCCAGTGAGTCCCAACGCTGAAGTGTCTTTTCATATTTTTCACGATCGTACTGCTTTGCACGATAAACCATTTCAATGTTCCTCATTATACGCGCTGAACGATCGAATACAAAACTGCATTGCAAATCGCCGCAGCAATATTCGACCCGCCTTTTCTTCCTCTTGCCACAATATGCGGGATCTTACTGTTAGAGAGCATTTCTTTGCTTTCGATCACATTTACAAACCCGACAGGTACCCCGATCACGGCGATCGGATCTGCTTTTCCCTCTCGCACACACTGCAAGAGCGATAAAATTGCAGTAGGCGCATTTCCGATCGCAAATACGCAAGGCCCCGGCAAAGCCGCCGCACGTTCTATCGCTGCCGCCGCACGCGTTATGCCTCGCTCTTTTGCTTTTTGAGCCACTTCTTTATCGGCAATAAAACAATGTATGTTTATCCCGAGTTTTTCAGCAGCCGGCTTGCTGATGCCTGACTTTGCCATCATGGTATCCGTTACGAGATTGCATCCGTGCAAAAAAGCATTCCGTAAAATAGGCACAACATTTTCCGAAAATACTAAATTATCCGCATAATCGAAATCCGCCGAACAATGGATCACTCTTTTCACGATATCTTCCGTTCCAGGCATCAGTTTCTTGTTGCCAAGTTCACGGCTAATTATCTGAAAGCTCTTTTTTTCAATTTCCATCGGATCCATTTTGTTCCCTCTTTCGTTTCAGACACTGTCTGTAGAATCGCTCTGCACAATGCAAGTTGCTGAAAAAATGAATATGCGGAAATCCTGCCGCCAAATATTCGCCTGCGATCTCACAATCGTACGTCTCATCCTTGCGCTTTGCCGAAAAAGCATTGCCGTTTTGCGTACAGTCATAATAATGAAATTCGTGTGCTCGCAGTTTGTCTCCCTTTTCTGCAATCAGACAATCGCGCTTTGCTTCTAATTCCACATATCCGAACCGAACCGGCTTATTCTTGTTCGTGCACTCACCGCTCAACACTCCCGCCATCTCTTTGCCTTCCAGTATGCGGTTCAAATACATAAACCCGCCGCATTCCGCAAAAATCGGAATTCTGTTCTGAGCAGCCTTTCGCAAACTCTCTTTCATTAAAGCATTGCCGCTTAAAACATCCGTATATAATTCCGGGTAGCCTCCGCCCAGATAAATGCAGTCAGCCTTCGGCAATCCGATATCATGCAAAAGCGAAAAATTCACGATTTCTGCTCCCATTTTTTCTAAAAGCGTCAGATTTTCTTTGTAGTAAAAACAAAAAGCCTCATCCTTCGCCACAGCAATGCGAATGGGTTCCAATTTTGGGATCCGCGGTATCTTGCACGAAAGCGGTTTTGCACCTTGCGCCAAATCAACCAACCCATCCAAATCAATTGTTTTTTCTGCCTGCTCTGCCAGATATTGCATCATTTCGCGGATACACAAAACCTCGGCGGCCGTAACCAATCCTAAATGTCTGCTCTCAAGCACATAGTTCGCCGGCAAAGAAGGGAAATATCCATATAGTTTTGCACGCTTATCTTTCCAGTTCGCACAAATACCTCTATATGTCTTTTCCGTAACCCGATTCAAAATAAACCCGCAAATTCTGCTCTCTTTTTTAAAATTCAAAAATCCCTGCATGATCGCAAGCACAGAGTTCGCACTGCCTTTTGCATCGATCACAAGTACTGTAGGCATATTCAGTCTGCACGCCACATCATACGCACTGTATTCTGAAGTAAACCCCAAACCGTCATAATACCCCATGGCGCCTTCCGCAAGACTAATCTCCCCCGCATTCTCCGCCATCACATAAGGCAACCAATCCTCGAAAAAGTAAGGGTCAAGATTGGAAGACGGCGCCTGCAAAATTTCCGCATGAAACATAGGATCGATATAATCCGGCCCGCATTTGAACGCGGCCACATTCAGGCGGCGGTTCTTTAACGCCTGCAAGACGGAACAGAATATTGTCGTCTTACCGCAACCGCTGTTCGTTCCGCTGATTAAAAGCCTGGGCAAATTCTTTTCCATGTCATATCTCCGAAATGTCTTGAATGACTGCAATCGATGCCTCTTGCGCAAATCGAATAATTTCCGCGCACTTTTTGTTGCACTCGCCGAATGAATGTGTGGCAACGTAAATCTTTTGGGCCTTCGAAACAGCCTCCTTTGCACGCTGAAAATCTTGATCGTTCACAACGGAAAAAGCAGGGACTGAAATCACCGATTCAGCCAACGGCTTCGCCACCTGAAAATCAACGTCATTTTCACTGAGGATCCCTGTGCTGAACGCAATGCCTTTCCGCTGCAGTGCCCGATAGACGGGGATCCCTGCACCCCCGCCTGCAAGGACAAAAACCTTACTTTCTCCCAAAGGCTTTTCCAGCTCAACACTGCCGAACAAAAGATTATAAGATCCTGATTCCAATCCGTACAGCTTTTTGATTTCATCGCCGCTGAATATTTCTTCCGGCGTACCCGTTTTGGAAATCTTATCCCCGTCCACACAGATGATCTTATCCGATATTTTTGCGGCAAGATCAATTTCATGTAATGACAATATGACGGACATCTTCCTTTCCTTACAAAGTTTACGCAATATTCCCAGAAGTTCAATTTTGTAACGGATATCCAGGAAGGATGTCGGCTCGTCCAAAATCATGATCTGCGGCTGCTGACAAATCGCTCGCGCCAGAAGAATCCTCTGCCTCTGCCCGTCTGAAATATCTGAAAACAACCTTTCCGAAAGACTTTCGCCGCCGACCATTCGTATGCTCTCCTCGACGATCCTCTTATCCTCTTCCTTCAGTTTTCCGAAAAAATTCGTATAAGGATATCTGCCTGCTTCCACAATCTCACGACAGGTCATCCGATCCGTTTTGATTCGCTCCGTCAGGACAACCGAAAATTTTGCGGCAAAATCTTTATGAGAGAGCGACTTCACGTCCGATCCGTTTACATAAATCACACCGCCCAACGTATCCAATTGTCGGCTCAGACTTTTTAAAATAGTAGACTTCCCCGAACCATTTCTGCCAATCAGAGTTATAATCTCTCCGGCTCCGATCTTCAGATCGATGTCCCCGATCAAAATTCTCTTATTATACCCAACGCAGAGCTTTTGCGCCGATAAGTATTCCATCACAATTCTCCCCGCCGCTTTGATAAAAGCATCGCAATCACAACCGGAGCGCCGAATACTGCCGTTACCGTACCGATCGCCAATTCCGTCGGAGCGAAAACAGTGCGGGCGATCAGATCACAAATCAGACAAAATACGGCTCCCATTAAAAACGTTCCGGGCAAAATAACGGACGGCTTGGATGTAGAAAAAAGCATTTTCGTAAGATGCGGCACTGCGATTCCGACAAAACTGATCGGCCCGGCGTATGCAACAACGCACGCAGATAAAATACTGGACAGAAGTATCAACAGCACACGAAATAATTTGACATTCATACCCATGCTCTGGGCATACCCTTCCCCCATCCGAAATGCCGAAATCGGTTTAATAAGCAGAAGAGTTCCCACAAACGCGCTGAGGACAAAACCGGCAATCACCGCCACATCTTCCCAATCTTTTCCTGAAAAACTTCCCATCGACCAATATGTAAGGTTGACGATCTCTTCATCTTTTGCAAAGGTTATAATAAGATCGGTGATCGCTGAGCAAATGTAGCCAATCATAATACCAATGACCAGCAAAACAGCCATATTTTTTGTTTTCCCTGCACACAACAAAACAAACCCCATCGAAATCAGGGAACCGATAAAAGACGCCGCTACCATACTGACTCCGCTAAATCCGCCCAGGAAATTGGTTGCAACCACAACAAAAAACGCCAATACCATCTTCGCCCCCGAAGATATGCCGAGCACAAACGGACTCGCAATCGGATTACGAAAATACGTCTGGATCAGGTATCCCGAAACACCGAGTGCGCCGCCCAAAAGGGCGGCGGCAACCAGCCGTGGCATCCGCATACTCCAGACGATCGTATACTCAGCCTGTCCTTTCAAAATATCTGTAAATAAAATTTTGAAGACATCCGCCACAGAGATGTTTGCGCTGCCGATCCAGATATTGGCAATCACCGCGATAAAAAGCAATCCCAAAAGTATCGCAAAACAAACTTCCCCGCGCAGAATACCGGATTTTTGTTTTTTCATTCACTTAACCTGTTTACATATTCGAGAGTGTCGGAAACCTCATCATTATACAGCATATTGTAAATATCCATCACCATTTCGCCCATCTTATCCATTTTCTGATAAAAATCATTGGATGTTCTCCATACATTCCCGTCTTTGTATGCTTTAAATTCTTTAAACCAGTTTCCGAGACGCGCGTCGATCAAACCTTGAAGCGTTTCATCTTCAACTCCCGATGCTCCGCTCGTCCAGTTATACAATACATAATCAGCCTGCGAGCACGTCGCCGCAAATGTTTCCTGATCCATCTTTGTGTTTCCGGATTTTCCCGCGCCGATCTCGCTCACCTGTTTACCGCCCGCAAGATTCACAAGCTCCGTAACATAATCTGCCGCATTGCGGACATAATACGTTTCTTTAGTGGATGTAGTATAAAATATGAGCACGCTTTTCCTGTCCGCCTCCGCCAATTCGCCTATTTTCTCCAATGTTTCATTTAAAATATTGACCTGCTCATTGAATACAGCATCCGATTGTTCCCTCATTCTAAAGATTTCACCATAAATTTTGATCCATTCCGTACGCGCAAGCGGATGCCCCTCCGACGACGACTGATCGCGCATAATGCGCAGTCCGCAGCTATTACCGAGCATCTCTTCCACTTCCGGCTCATAATCGATCATCGTAGAAAAAACTGCAAGAGTTACTTTCTTTTCAGCTCCGATCATCAGAATCTTTTCATAATCCGGAGTATTGTATTTCCCGACTTCCTGCACCTGACCGCTCGCGATCGCGTTTTTGATCTCTTCGATCCGCCACGTCGTATCGGACGTCGTCATCGGGACCTTGTCCAAAGCGCCCATCGCATTGATCAAAGACATTGTACTCGCCGAAGATACCATAATATTTTCACGATCTGACTCTGTCATAAGATTTGTTTTTTCCGGCAATCCGATTACGGAAGTTACCCCTTCCGGAAGTAAGAGCCACGCGGAATTTAATTCTTTGTTTTTATCGTAAATCTCAATCCTTGAATAAGCCCGTCCCTGCCCGTCCGAAAAATGTTCGATCGAAAAAAGTTCCGCAAATACATTGCTTTCCTTTCCCTGGCTTACCAGTTCATTGTATTGTACTGTTTCTTCCTCATTTTTTTCTGTTTTTCTCGCGCAAGCTGATACGATCAACGTGCATCCCAACAGAAACGCCGCGCATAAAAATAATGCCAAACCTCTCTTCGCTCTCATAGTAACCTCTGCGATCTTTTTTATAAGTAAACCGAGAAGAAGATGGCAACAAAAAAACGCCCGCAGATTCCTGCGGACGCACCTATCCCATGGTCAAAGATTTGCCGGCCGCATTCTCCGATTGCCCAAGAATGTTTCTCCGAACGAAATTCAAGCAGGTCTCCTGACTTACGGTCCTTTCCCAGGATTCGGCTTGCCTTCTCAAACTTTCATTCAATGGCGCAGCGCCTCTTTTAACCGCTCACAGTAATGGCTGTTGCACCGGATTTTCACCGGTTTCCCTTTTCACCTACCCTTCGGCAGACACTTGAATCGTACAATTTACTTACAGACATAGTTTAAAGCAATTTCACGCAGATGTCAACGTTTTTTCCCTTGTTTTCCGATTCCGCCGCATGAAATAGACCATAAATTACTTTTTGAAAAACCTTATTTTATCGGTTTCCATAATATTTTAGATAAACCATGCCGCATTCACATACGACATGGCTTATCTATCGGTTAACTTTTTATAATGTTTGTTGCGTGTTTCTTTTATTCATCCAAAAATCGGTGATCAAAGTTTCATTGCCACATCCCATGCGCGCCAAACAGCCGTCATGACATTGCCGACCTCATAACAATCTCCCACTAAATACTTCGTTTTTGTACCCAGCGGCTGCGGCACATATCCTACGCAAAGGATGACCGTATCGCCTTCCAAAGTAAATTCTTTGTTATTTCTGTCTGAAACCACAGCGCCCTTTTCTGTTATGCTTTTCAAAGTTGTGTTCAGATATACAGGCACTTTTTTCAACTTAAAGAAATCGCGTAAATAGGAAGAATTTGCCAGGCATATTCCTCTGACAGCCATCAGATCATTCTTCATTTCCACAATGACCGGATGCTTCCCCTGATTGTACAGTTCATAGGCGATTTCACAACCGGTCAGACTGCCCCCGATTATGATCACTCTCTCGCCCGCCTTGGAACGATCATTCAGATATTCCAAAGCCTCTAAACCTCTCTCGGCTCCGGGTACATGTAATTTCCGAGCAGCGGCGCCTGTCGCTATAACCACTTCATCCGCATCCAACGTATTCGGATCCCTTATTTCCGTGTTTAATTTTACCTCCACCCCAAGATCGCGAATTTGCTTTTTATACCATTCTATCAGGCTTCTGTCCTTTTCTTTAAACTCAAAAGAAGCCGCCGGGATAAAAACGCCTCCTAACTCTCCCGTTTTCTCATAAACCGTAACTTTATGCCCTCGCAAAGCAGCTACCCGAGCCGTTTCCATACCGCCGATCCCTCCGCCGATCACTGCAACTTTTTTTGCGGTCTTTGCCTTTTGAATACCATATTTTTCAGAATTCATCGAGATCGGATTAACGGCACATCGACACATCGCTTTTGTTTCCGCCAGCGTCTGTGTATTCGGTACTCCCTCATATTTTGCCAGATTAAAACATCCGTTATGACAGCATATGCACGGGCGGATATCTTCTTCCTTCCCGTTCATAAGCTTCGTTATCCATTCAGGATCTGCCAAAAACTGCCTGGCCACCCCCATCGCATCAATTTTTCCCGCTTGTATCTTCTCCGCGGCATAGGCAGGCTCGTTCCGTCCCGCCACCACAACCGGAATCGATACTGCTTTCTTCACCTCTTCCGCTTCCCTGTAATTGCAATTCAAGGGCATGTACATAGGCGGATGCGACCAATACCATGCATCGTAAGTACCGTTATCGCAGTTCAGCATATCATATCCGGCATCCTGCAAATATCTGGCGGCTTTGATACCTTCTTCCAAATCTCTTCCTGCTTCCTTATAATCATCTCCTTCACACGGCAAAGCTCCGAGACGAAAATCTTTTGTCTTAGAAACAACTGAATAGCGCAGTGAGACCGGATAATCGTCCCCGCACGCTTTCTTGATCGCCCGCACGATCTCTACCGCAAAACGATACCGATTTTCAAAATTGCCTCCATATTCATCCTTGCGCTTATTCACATAAGGTAGCGTAAACTGATCCAGCAAATACCCTTCATGCACCGCATGAACTTCTACCCCGTCAACGCCGGCTTTCTTGCATTTTTCCGCTACGCGCGCAAAACCATCGATAATATCACGGATCTCTTTTTGCGTCATCGCACGACTGGGTACTTTATCCGACCACCTGTTCGGCGCAGATGAAGGCGCCATCGTCAGTCTGTCAACATTTATAAACGGCTTCAATATTCCGCGCAGCAACGGATGCGTATAAACAGTTTCCGTCAATTTACTCACTGCAAAAGAACGACCAAACCCGGCCGTGATCTGAACAAAAAGTTTTGCTCCCGTTTTATGGACCTCTTCCATAAATTCTTTCAATTTTTTGAATTTTCCTTCCCCTTGATACAGCCACTTATTCCCGACCAAATCCCTTATAGGCGCAATACCGGGAAGAATTAACCCACAGTTATTTTTTGCTACTTCCAAAATCAGCTTCGCGGCTTCCTTATCCCAATGGTTCGGCTCGGCAAACCCGAATAAACATGTCCCTCCCATAGAGCACATTACGATACGATTTTTAACTTCAACATTCCCGATTTTCCACGGTGTAAAAATTGAACTGTATTTATTATCCATTCCGGCACCTCCTTCTCCATTATAAATGCATTATTCACTCTTGTCAATACTCGCGTAAAAATAGAAATATTTATGAAAAGGAACAAATCATTTGAACCAATTAAAAAAAGCGTCGGGCTTACCGACGCTTTTAATGGTCATTTTGATTTTTGCTTTACTAAAGACAAATACGGTTTTATCAATCCTGAACGAATCAAAGCTTCATCTGTCTTATACGGAAAATGAAAATCCGTATAAATACAGCCGACTTCCGGCAATCCGTTCTTTAAAGCAAGAATTTTCAAGAGCTCTCTTGCTTGTTTTACGGAGCGCCGCGATGTAATTTTGACACGCAGCGGGGTCTCTTTATGTGATTTTTTATCCGAAACATCTTCAAAACGATAACCGCTGGTTTCATATTCGGAAGGATCCAACGCCAAAAACAGAGAAAGCTTTTTACCGGTGATAACGAACTTTGCAAGCTTTTTCCCGTTTGCACGGAAATTCTCTCCGCTAAGACACATCCTCGACTTCACCCCGCCATACCCCAGCAAGGCATTTTTCAACTCCGTATAAACATCCTGAAGCTGTGTATTCTGTATAAGACGCGATCGAAAAGAACGCCGATACCGCGTTACAAACTCATACCCGTCCGGGGCGTCTTTCCGCAGCGTTTCTTGAAGCGGCTCAGGCGTCGAAATATCCGTCAATGCAATTTCTTCCTCTGCATCTTCCCGCAAAGCCTCTCCTGTATCTTCTTCCGCCTTTTCCGACTCGATCTCTTCTTCTTTCCTGTTCTCTTGTACTGGAATATCTTGATCCGACAGATCAAGCGTGATTTCGTCCAATGCCGTCTCCATTTTCTCACGGAATTGAGCTTTTGCACATGGATATGTCTCGCCTTTGACACAATATATGCACCAGCTCATCGACCCGCACAAATCGCGCCCGGCCTTTTCGCTCGCAAGCCATTTATCCACATCCAAGACTTCCTGCATTTTCGCGAATTCAGACTCTGAAACAGCCGACAAATCTTCCTTTCCAACCATAGGTGCTACCCCCGTTCTCCGAGAATTGATCTTATTTCCGAGATGAAACTATTATAGTACAAAATTCACACAAAATCAAGATTTTCATTAAAATTTACTTACCTTGTACGTGCAATGCTTCGATTTTTTTCCGAATACCCAACATGCGTGCATCTGTGGCAGCAATCGTCTCCGCACAGCTTTTTAATTCGTTGGCAATCTCCGGAGTATCGGCATTTTCCTTTTTGTACTTCATCTGATGTTCCAGACTTGCCCAAAAATCCATTGCGACCGTGCGAAGCTGTATTTCGACCCTCGTTATCTTTTTGCTGTCAGAAAAAAACACGGGTACTTCTACGATCATATGATAACTGCGGTATCCGTTTAATTTGGGCTTTTGTATATAATCCTTTACCTGGACGACAGTAATATCATCTTGCTTCGCCAGCATTTCCGCGACTCTGTAAATATCATCTATAAACGAACATATAACTCGTATGCCCGCCACATCGTTCAGATGTTCCGAAATAGCTTCCACTGTCGGCTCGATCCCCAGTCTTTGAAGCTTTGCAGCAATACTGATCGGTGTCTTGATTCTCGATACAATGCTTTCAATCGGATTTCTGCTCGTACGATACGATAATTCCTCATTAAGAACTTCAAATTTAGTGCGAACTTCCTTGACTGCACAATTGTATTGTACCATCAAAGCCTGAAAAGCTTCAAACCTTGAAACCACATCCTTATCCTCACCGCCGAAAAACTCGCGGAACAGCTTTTCTTTTTCCTTCGTATCGTTCATGTTTACTCTCCTAAATAAAAAACTCCGGCATCCGACGAACCAGACAATTTGCTTCCAGCCAGTCTTTTGCCTTCAATATATTTTCGTCGTTGAATTTTCTGGCCCCGGCAGGACAAAACCTGACACACGCCGCACATCCGATGCATCTGCCCGAATCATGCCGTCCTGCATCCAAATTGCATACAGGGCAAACCTCTATACATTTGCCGCACCCGTTACACTTTGCCGGATCTTCCGACGGTGCCTGCCGCGGTTTCAGAATAGACGGGCTATATTCTTTATAGGGCCTTCCTCCTCGTATTTTCTTTGCGACTGCTTTACCCGCAACAACTTTTTCGTAGGCAGCCAACCCAAATGTTGCTGCCGCCAATAAATCTTCCACATCCGGCCGACCCGCACCAACCTTTTCCGAATATGAATGCTGCCCGACAAATGCCCCCGCAGCACAAACAACAAAATTCTGCTGCGTCATCAAATCGTATAGTTCCAACAGTGCGTCATCATAATCGCGATTTCCATATACGGTCAAGATAACTGCTTTTGCTCCGTTTCCGCTGATCCTGCTCAAAAAAGAATGCAGTATCGGCGGAATCCTGCCTCCATATACCGGAACCCCAAAAATCAGAACATCTTCCTCATCAAAAGCGTATTCACGCGTTCTGGCCGCCAGGCTTGTCAAATCAATTATACGCGTTTCACAAAGCAATTTTTCAAAAAAAATTTTACCGACCGCACTGACTGTTTTCTTAGTCGTATGCGTGGGACTGAAATACATCATTGTAAGTTTCATGTTTACGCTACCTTCTCTATCCACACTTCTTTTTTATTTTATCATGGATGTTACAACTTGTAAAGATAAAACGAGCGGAAAAATTCCGCTCGTCTTGTTTAATCATTTTTAATATAAAACAGCATAAATATGTCAGACATAATACTATGTAAACATCTAAAAATCTTTGTTTTTATAAATTTTTAGAGCACATAATGCAGACGGAATAAAAGTCAGACAACCCAACAAAAATGGTAAAAAAGCAACGACCCAAACCGCAACTACCCCCAACAATTCAATGGCGAGGGCAAAAAAGACACTCATCAGAACTGCCCCTACAAACATAATCATATACGCCAACTGAGCATGTTCTGAACCTTTTTTCAGAACAATCGGTAACATAGCATTAATCGATAAAAAGCTCATTCCGCCGTATGCAGCCAGCGCCGCAACAGCCCTTATGTCCAAATACCCTGCCAAAGCCGACACAGCAAATCCACACCCCAGCAAAGGAAGCCCTACACCATACGCAACGGCATATCTGTATAGAACTAATTTTTTACGTGAAATTCCCGCTGCCAATGCAAACGCATCCCAGTTAACTTTCTCGTCTGCCGTCAAAGCAGACAGCGGCAAAGATACGCTTAAAAAAACAATGCCACCTAAAACATAAATGTTTTGAGTCAGCACACTGATTATGATCAAACCCAAAAACGCAGCCAAATAGTAGACAAACTGATTCGATATATTTTTCAGATCTTTTATCAATAATCCGGCCATACCGCCCCTAAAAGTCTTTTCTCTCAAAAATTTTCTGTGTTACAAGCAACGAAATTGCTATCGCTATCCATCCCAGCACAAAAAAACCAACTGAAATCCAAACTGTCAAAGAAATCCCGGCGGTATAATTGCTTAAAATCGTACCAAGCATTGTGCAAACAAATACACCGACCACTACAAGCACTAATAAAACTATCCTTGATTTATCAGCCCCATATTTATGTTCCAGCGGCAAGATAAAAGCGATCAGAATAAGTCCGATCCCATTAAAAAGAAAAAATATTGTTACATTATCCAAACGCTCCCCGACAGGAAGAATATAAATCAATATTGCCGATAAAATCCAAAGCGGAAGTAACAACATAACGGAAAACAAATACCTGCTGCGCACGACCTGATTTTTTGTCATTCCCGCTGCAAGCACAAATTTATCCCAATTATCTTTCTCATCCACGACATAAGCACTTGTCGGAACAGAAATCCCCAGCACGACACATACGGATGAAAAATATATTATGTTTTTTGATAATATGCATACTACATAAAAAACGACCATAAAAAATGCATAGTATCCAATTGTAGGTAAAATATTTTTTAAATATTTCAAAAGCAATCCCTTCATAACTTTTCGCCTCTTACAAAATACAGCATAATATCTTCAATACCTGCTTTTTCCGTATCAAATGTTTTCGGAATTCTGTCGAGTCTGACTAACGCACTGACCCCAAAATCACCTTTATGATAGCCGACAACAGCGGACGCATCCAGCTCTTTTAACCGTTCCAATGTACATTTCAAAACACCGTATTTCTCGGTAAGTCTATCTTTTTCTTCCTCAAAAATGATCTTTCCGTCATGTATAAACAAAATATAATCGCATAATTTTTCCAAATCCGATAAAATATGCGACGAAATCAATATGGAATGCGTTTCATCCTGCATAAAATCATAAAGCAGATCAATCATTTCATCCCGAGCAACCGGATCAAGCCCCGATGTCGGTTCATCAAGAATCAGAATTTCAGCTTCGTGTGACAAGGCTACCGCCAAAGAAACTTTCTGCCGCATCCCGCGCGAAAACTCCCTGACCTTCTTATCCAATGGCAAAGAAAATTTTTTTGCATAATAAAAATATTTATCACTATCCCATTTTGTGAAAATATGCTTCATTATACCGTCAATGTCTTTCAAATTCAAATTTTCCGGCAAACAGGTCTCTCCCAAAACTGAACCGATGCGATTTTTATCCTCTCTGTCAAGCTCTTCTAACCTTTTTCCGAAAATTTCAATTTGTCCGGCTTCCGGATTTACCAATCCCAAAATTGACTTGATTGTCGTACTCTTTCCCGCACCGTTTTCACCTATAAACCCTACCACACACCCTTTCGGAACATCAAAACTTATATTATTTAATGTAAAACCCTTAAAATTTTTTCTAAGATTCTCCACCTTTATACATTCCTGCATTTCTTATTCTCCTTTCAATATCAATAAAAAAGCTTCTTTTAATTCTTCATCCGATAATCCGCCCATTCGCCCCAATGCGATCGACTCTTCCATTTTACTCTCCGCTTGCTTTAAATACTCTTCCCGAACCGTCTCCTTATTCTTAGCCGCCACAAAACTTCCTTTCCCCTGTACAGAAAATATAAACCCGTCTCTCTCCAGATCATCAAACGCTCTCTTTGTCGTTATTACACTGATCCGCAACTCCTTCGCCAGCGCCCTTATCGACGGCAGAGCCTCCCCTTCTTTTAAATCACCTCGTAAAATCGCTCCTTTAAGCTGTATATATATCTGTTCATAAATAGGCTTTTCACTTGTATTACTGATGATGATATTCATTTTCATCTCCATGCTTGAACTGTATATATTAAGTATATACAGTATATACAATTTGTCAAGCATTTTGAGAAAATATTTCCGATATTTTTTCTTATCCCGAAATAATGTAAAGCAAACCTATAATTGATGTGCGACCATCGATCCCTTAAAGCCGACAGTACTCCCTAGCAGTACTCCCTTACGGAAATAACTTAAAACAAAAAAACTGTTCTTGCCGATATAAACGACAAGAACAGTTTCAATTTACAAGACAAACCGATCTTGATTTAATTTTATATTATACTTTTTCTGAACGACGCAATTTCACGACTTTTCCACCCGTCATGGCGATCATTTTGACTGCAGGAAGTGAAAAATCAACCGCTTCAATCGTCAAAGATTTATCTAAAACGCCGCGAGCAAGTACTTTGCATGCCGTCGCCTTTTTATCAATCAATCCTCTTTCTTTCAGTGTTTGCAAATTGACGTATTCACCTTCACGATAATTTGCCGAAATCGTATCCAAATTGATTACAGCACGGCGCCCGGCTGCAGCACGCTCTTCCCGAGATTCAGCCAACGCAATAATTTGCTGCGCCGTTGCATCACTGATAGCAGTATCCGCTTCGCTTACACTTACCTTGTCCGTAACTGTATATGCAGATAATTTCTCGACCGTAGCGCCCTCAGCAATCATTTCATCCAATTGCTCTTCCGTTACCGTTTCACCTGTTTCTCGCTTAGCATAAACTTTGATAAGCTTCTTCTTGATCAATTCTTCGCGCGTCTCATATGGAATTACTTTCGTATCATCAACTCGTTTAAAATCCAATTCAAATTTTTCTGCCGCCTGATCCAACAACTCACAAGCATACTTGAAGCTCCGGCTTCCCGTAATTTTAAATCGAACAGGAACATTGGCATACCTCTTTTTTTCAGATACATCGCGGAAATTATACTTCTCATCTACCTCCGCCGGAGTAAGCGCCAGATACAGGATCAAACTTTTTGTGTTGGCATTCACCTTTGCAAATTGTCTGCGACCGACATTATAACTGTCATAATTCCAACTTACACGCTCTTTGACACCGACACATGATAAAAGCTCATTTCGAAGCTGATTGTAAAAGTCTTTCATTTCATCATCGGCCTGAATCAAACGAGCCGAAAAGCTGCGACGATATTGAACAAATACTTTATTTCCTGTTACAGTGGTTACGACCGCACCTTCGATTTCATCGCCTTCACCCGACTCATCATCCTCAGGTTCATCTCCGACAGATTCTTCTTCTGCAATATTCTCCTTTGCAGGTGAAACGTCTTTGAAAACCTCAGGCTCTTTTGATTTTTCAAGTGAAGCTTCTTGTAAAACCTCAACCTCGTCCGATTTTTCACTTTCATCTCTTGCGGAATCAATCACCGCAGCTTCATCAATATCTGAAGCCGCTTCTTTGGGTTCTTCCGTATTTACCTTTTGTTCCCGCAACGCCTCGATCGGTATCCATTTAGCATATAAGGACGCTCCCCGCATCGGCATACGAAAAACTTTTTCAACTTTACGAGTAAAATTTTCATCCTCATACCAACCGCCGAAAACAAATCCGTCCCGTCGGTCAGGCTCATGTAGCTCGACAATCCTGTGTCCCGGATAAGACTTTTTAAAAATTTTTCCGGAACCAAGATGCAACGTCAGCTTGAAACGAAGCGATAATAATACAATAAATACTATGATCGCAACCAAAATAACAGCCGCCAATCCGCAAAAAATTAAAAACTGGGGTGAATCCAAACTGTTTTTAATAGCCTCAAAAAATGACGATGCCTGCAATGAATCAATATGTAATTTCATTTTTCGAAACCTCCCTTTACTTAATCAGTACCGGTATTATACCACGAAAAAGGAAGATTGGCAAGGTTTTTGCGCAAATTTTAATATACGTATATATGTTTTCGCGTCGAAACCAAATTATTCGACAGAACGATAGCCTTTGTATGGTATCTTATCTCCCCACGGACGACTTTAAAACCGCATACAAATCTTCTTCCGTAAAATAGGCTTGACAGTTTTTTATGTTTTTATTGAGCGACGCACGATGCGCATAATCGCGTAAAATTGCATCATCATATTTTTCTCTATCACCTAGCAAATCATGGACAGCGCATTCAAATGAATCTGCATCCATACCTAGCGCCGCAAAAATTTCCTGAGTTCTCGCAGGCTTTTTCTGCTGACAAAGTTTCAGAAATTCCGGCAAAAGCAATCCGTTTGCTCTGCCGTGCGGCACGCCATGAAAATAGGTCAGCGAATATCCCATTCCATGCACCGGACTTGTGCCCGTATTCGCAATCACCATTCCAGCAAGCGTTGCCCCATACAACAAATTTTGCCGCGACTCTAACGTGTATTTACCGCTGCGCAATGCTTCAAACTCTGAAAAAATAACGTGCAAACTTTCTTTTGCAAATATATCCGACATCGCACCGGCCCGCACTGACAGCATTCCCTCAATCGCATGAGAAATTGCGTCCAGTGCCGTATTCACCGTGGTGCTTTGTGATAAGCCGAGCATATATTTTCCGTCCAAAAACGCCACACGCGGAAAAAGAGAAGGAGCGGCAATACTTGTTTTCGTTTGTTTTTCATCGTTTGTTATAATCGAATAAGGCGTTACTTCGCTTCCCGTCCCTGCCGTGGTCGGAACATGAATCATCGGCAACACGTCATCCGTGATTTTATGTGCAAATATCCCTTCTTTTGCTTCCTGACGGGCAAGCATGGAAATTGCCTTCGCCGCGTCCATCGGAGACCCTCCGCCTATCGCGACAATAAAGTCAGCCCCGATCCGACGTGCAAGCGCAGCACCGTCCTCTACACTTTTTACCGTCGGGTTATTCGGCACTGAATCATAAACAGCATATTCTTGCCCGTTTTGTTTCAAAGCAAACACCATATCATCCAACGCACCGTTTTTCGCTGAACTCTTTCCTGTTACGATCAATGCCTGTCTGCCAAATTGTTTGATTATTTCTCCATGATCTCGGACACAATTTTCTCCGCTGATAATATGAACCGGCACAAAATACTGAAAATCCATATTCATAACTTTTACTTCCTCTTATTATTTTTATGGTTGTTACATCTTATCATTTTTATAGTTTATACATCCCTGCAAAATATGTCAAGAACACAGACTCAATTTTCAAAAATTCAAGACGGCTTTTCAGTTGCATAATAGCTGTGTCCACGGAAAACATCCGAAATTCAAACAAAAAATTAAAAAGAATAATTAATATAAATAAAATTCAATTACTTTGAGCGCTATAAAAAGTCAGCCGCGACAGCAAATAAATTTGCAATCGCGGCTGACTTAAGAATGCTTCAGTACTCAAAGATCCGAATGATCTTCACTGCCGGGCAACAATCTGGCATATCCGCCGTTACCGCGATGAACGGCCTTCGAAACACGGGAAAGGGTCGCCGAAGAAATTCCGGTCAGCTCAATAATCTCTGCATATGTTTTCCCTTCCGATATCAATTTAGCCGCCGCAGCACGCTGCGCCATTTGTTCAATTTCCTGATATGTGCAAAGATCCGCAAATAAATCAGCGCAATCTTCCATTGTTTTGCAATTCAACACCGTGCGAAACAATATATCCGTCATTACCCCGCTTTCTTTCATATTTCCGCCTCAAAAATTCTCTTCCAGAGATTTACGCAAAAAAGCACGCGTCTTCTCGCTTCTGGGATTTTCGAATACTTCCAAAGGAGTACCCTGCTCTTCAATGACGCCGTCCGCCATAAAAATTATATGGTCGGCAACACTTTTTGCAAACTCCATCTCATGCGTAACCACAATCATTGTGCTTTCCGATGATTTTAATCCTTTTATCACCTTCAGAACTTCACCCGTAAGTTCCGGATCGAGCGCGCTGGTCGGCTCATCAAAACACAGGACATCAGGATTCAGTGCCAATGCTCTGGCAATCGCAACTCTCTGCTGCTGACCTCCGGACAATTCAAAAGGATACGAATTCCGCTTTTCAGATAATCCCACACGCGCCAGAAGATCCTCAGCTTTGGCTTCGATCTCCCTTTTCCGATTTTCTTTCATCTGCGCAAGAATTTGCTTATGCATGCACTTGGCCTTTGCCCGTTCTTCCTGCGCTGTCATTTTCAGCTCAGCCCTGAGACTTTTCTTTTTGTTCTTGTATTCCTGTTTAGCCAACAATGTCTGCGCCAGTGTAATATTTTTTAAAACTGTATATTGCGGAAACAAGTTAAATTGCTGGAATACCAAACCGAAATGCAATCTCTTTTCCCGAATCTGTGAATCCGAATGCTTTTTAACTTCTTCTGCGTCAAACAATGTTTCACCATTCAGCCGTAAAATTCCCGTGTCGGGGATCTCCAAAAAATTCAGGCAACGAAGCAAAGTTGTCTTGCCTCCGCCGGATGAACCGATGATTGCGAGCACTTGCCCCTTTTCCAGCGTAAAAGAAATTCCCTTCAAAACTTCCGTTTCACCAAATTTTTTTGTATAATTTTCAATTTCAAGAAATGCCATACGCTACACCCGGTAAAATTTCGTCTTCTTTTCCAGCCAGCCAAACAAAAGCGTAAGAATGCCGCAGAACAAAAGGTAAAATACTCCCGCATAAAAAAGCGGATATATCACATAAATCGTATTCATTACATTTTGTGCCACAAATACAATTTCACCTACGGAAATAACCTGAGCCAGCGATGTATCCTTCACAAGAGTAATCACTTCATTGCTCATCGGCGGCAAGATATGCCGGAATACCTGAAACAGCACCACATGAAAAAATATCTGATGCTTTTTCATCCCCAACACCTGTCCCGCTTCATACTGACCGCGAGGAACACTTTCAAACCCGCCGCGATAAATTACGGCAAAATAACATGAATAGTTTATCACAAATGCCACCACTGCCGCAAATGCGCGCGAAGGCCAGCTGAACGATAAATGCAAAAGCCCGGGGCCGAAAAAGATAATAATGATCTGCAGCATGAGCGGTGTTCCCCGAATGATCCAGATAAACACCCGTACAACTACTTTTAGCGGTTGAAACTTCGACATGGATGCCAGCGCCAACAATAACCCCAATGGCAAAGACAGCACAAGAGTCAGAGCAAACAATAAGCATGTTGTCCCAAATCCTGTTAAAAGTTCCAATGCTACCTGTCCGAAAGTCATAAGTTTATTCCTTATTTATTGAATGGCAATCAGCGATTCCGTCAAACCGTACTTTTCCCCGATCTGCTGAATCGTTCCATTCTCCCAAAGCTGTTTGAGCGCCTCATTTACCTTATCTTTCATCGGACTGCCCTTACGGAAGGCGATCCCGTATTCTTCCTCCGAAAAGCCAACGTCCACCATCGTGAGATCCTGGTATGCCGATTCCGTCAGATAATAGCCCGCCAGAACGGAATCAAGTATCCCGGCATCCGCAGTATTGTTGATGATATTGGTGAATATGTCAAGCTGCGTCGAAACAGGCACAAAATTATTGCTCAATTCTTCGCCGAATTTTGCTCCCGCGGAGCCAGATTCCGCAACCAGACGAGCCCCTGACAGTTTTTCCTGTGAATTATATTTCTCAGCCTCGTCCTTACGTAAAATAACAACCTGACGATTCTTCATGTACGCATCGCTCACCGACGTCGCGTTCAGAAGTTCGTCGCTGATCGTCATACCGTTCCAGATGCAATCGATACTCTTGGAATTCAACTCAATGATCTTATTATTCCATTCAATGATCTGAAATTCTACATTCAGTTCCAATACCTCACCGACCGCCTGCGCAAGTTCAACGTCAAAACCTTTCCATTCGCTGCCTTCCTGGTATGTAATCGGTTTGAAAATCGTACATCCGACAACAAACTTACCTTTTTCTTTGATTTCATTCCAGTCATTGGAATTGTCCGTCCCGCAGGCTGCAAACGCTGTCAGTCCGCATACCAATAATACAATCGAAAATAAAAACGACAGTACCTTCTTCATCTTTACTTACTCCTTCTTTCTCCGCCTTACGGCGTTTATCTTTGATATTATACTTTATTGCGCTAAATTAGTAAAGTGTTTTTAAGCACTTTTGATAAAATTTATTTGATAAAAGCCTGTTATCGTTTCGCTATTTTTTGCTTCAATTATTGTCATATTTTACTATATTTTCATAATTTTTTATTAAAAATTGAATAATTTCCTATTATTTATAAGTT